>ENA-ORXI01000003-ORXI01000003.1-sediment-metagenome-genome-assembly--contig:-NODE-3-length-146866-cov-10.405153_pt1 | contig 146866 bp, 127 predicted proteins | sample MGYA00237861_ERZ511468 | MGnify/ENA primary metagenome ERZ511468 (study PRJEB26299, sample SAMN06266213) | sediment metagenome | isolation source: Hudson Canyon methane seep mesocosm | place...
TAGGCCTAGGTGTCCATTTTATGGGTGCAAGATCAAAGCCCCGCAGGGGCTGAACCACCAACTTTTTGTTACATTAAATCTCACGATGAAATGCAATGTGTAATTTTTTTAGTCTTTCAGGCATTGCTTTCCATGCCCATTCATAAGAATGCTTTTTTGTATTTTCGAAATCTAATGCTTCAACAAATGATACATCAATAGCATTTTTTAATGCTGCCGTTCCATTCTCATATCCTCGCAATGCGATATCAAATAGTAAATTTAAGATATCTACTTCACCTGACTTCATTGCTAGCTGAGCTCGCTTTCGCATAACATCGACTTCAAAGTGAAGCTGGCCCTGTTCTTCGTTAAGGTCACTCCTTAATTCTGGAACTTTGCTTTTCAATTCAGCTAAGAATTCTGAACGATACATGATTTGCCTTTAAAATGTAACGCTTTAGCTAACGGGCGTGCGTCTAGCACGTCCAATGGAGGCCGTCTTTTTGGCCGTAATGCCTTTCAGCGTATTGTTATAGGTCTTTTGGCCAATGAAATTCAATTTTATTATCTTCCAAATACCTAGAGATTAAGTCAGTCTTTTCAACGAAATATTCTACTTTACCGTCAGCATAGTTCAGTGATGGGATGCTAAATAAACGTAGTCCAGCTGAGTATGCCTCAATGACTAGTAACGGTGTTGAGAATTGTAAAAAATTAGATTCTCCAATTAATCTCGCAACATCATGAATCGTCATTGAAGGCAACAGTTCAAAATTAATTTGCAACCGATTTGTTTGGTCATCTTGCCCGCAACACGCTTCACGAGTAACTTGAATATTCATATTGACCTATAACGCTTTAGCTAATGGGCGTGCGTCTAGCACGTCCAATGGAGGCCGTTTTTTTGGCCGTAATGCCTTTCAGCGTATTGTTATGTAGTTTATCCAAGATAAAACTCTTTAGCTTCAATTAGAGTTCTAGCAGCCTTCAATGCCTGCTCTTTATTTCCACTCATTCCCATTGATGAGGTTTCTAGCTTGAACAAATACTCTGCAATTTCATGATCCTTTGCATCCGCAACAATCATCTTAAATAGCTTAGGCAGATAAGATTGGTATTCATCCCTTGCAGCGGGAATATCCCTTACACCTATTGGGTCCCACAGATAAAACATTATTTCATCTGTAGCCCTGTAAAGCTGATTCTCAGAATCCTTCATTTAAATACCATTTACTACATAACGCCTTGCATTTGCGGCGGTTTGTAGCGAGGTACGAGCGGAAAACCGTCCAAACCACGCAGTGGTTTATGCAACATGCTTTTGTTATGTTTCTTTTGATACATACGCTCTAGCAATATCGCTTCTAAGTGCTCTAATAACAAAGATCATTGGCACTAGATAAACTGTAAAACTAATCAGTGGCCCCCGAAGACCAAATTTCTCAACAAAACTAGCATTAAAAACAAACAAAAGTGTAATAATTACATATGACATAATTTCTAGGTAATTCCTCATGCGAGGAGAACCTTTTAATAATTTTCTCCCACCATACACAAGAAAAAAACTAATAATTATTTGTATAAACTCACCCCAATAGCTTGCTAAAGAGTGATTATCAGCAATACCAATACTTACGCTCCCAATTGCTGAGAAAGCGGCTAATAATCCAAAAATCACAAAAAACCAACTCACAACTTTGATTCTAGTAGGACATTCTTTTTTCAAATTAACCTCTTGGAACATAACGCCAAGTTGTAGGGCGCGAAAGCGTCCTAACGAACGTTTTGTTATGCATTTTTTTTGTTTTCAGGCTTTATTGGCAAGCCTGTCTCAATGTTATATTCGATAAACTTCAATTCATTAGAGTTATGATTTATAAGTGCAGATTGCCAGTTACCTTTTGTGACTAGTACTGCTTCAAGCACTTTTTCATATTTCGGATGATCTTTGAAACTTTCTAACTTTTGAAGCAATGAGATACATATTCTTAGATTATTTGCAGAGTAAGTTCCACCACAGCGTAGTGCGCTTTCCTTAGTCTCTGAAATTTCTCTTAGCTGTTCGATTATCTTATTCATATTCTTTCGAATTTACTATTGATACTGCATAACGCCTGCCAGCAGGGGCGCAGTTTACTGCGTCCCTCTGGCTGGCTTTGTTACACTATAGGTCTGAAGCTAATTTTTTCGCATTCTTTTTACGAATATCATCTTCGATTAATGCCTGCATTTTATTAACTTCTTGAAGTGCTGGATTATAAGTATAAATTAAAGAAGTTTTCTGATCTTTTCCAAAGCCGAACGTATTTCGATCAAGAGAAATATCAACTTGCCCATCTCTATATTTATAACTCTTATTAAAGCCCCTACCACTTGAGCTAGCTCTACCATACTTAGTATCTAGCGCATCTTTAAATTTTTTGTAGATATCACCTGAATCTGACCATGTAACAGAAATATTGTAGAGCTTTTTCTTCGGAGTGAACTTTAACCAAGCTTCTTTAGTCCTCCCGAATTTATCGAAGCGAGCAAAAGACTTAACTTTAACCATTTTAAGATCATTACCGTAGCCCTTATAACCATAACCTGTATCAAAGGATGCTCCGGAAGAATTCAATTGCTTTTCTATATCCGAGAATGATCCATCACCTAGATTAAGCCCTAAATACTCTGCTGCCGAGGCCATTTGAGCTAAAGATATAGTACAAACTACTGTTGCTGTACTGATTATTTTCCCTAATTTCATGATTCTTCCTTTTAAGTTTTTTGAGTGTAACGCCGCCCACAGCGGCAGACTTGTTGTTGTGATTTTTGTGCAACAATGGCGAAGCCATGCACAAAAAATGCAACGGCAAGGCTGTCCAAGGAGCGTAGCGACTGATGCTGCTGGGCCTTGTTATGTGGCTGATTTCGATACACGACCATACCCAAAAACCTTTGCGCCAACAAAATAAAATATCAACCCAGTAATTGGAAAAGCAATAATATGCCAAACCCAAAACACTGCAATAAGCCTCGGTAACTCATGTAAGAAACCTCCCATAATCCCTGCAAATATTAAAGCCCCTAAAGGAACTGGTATCGCTGCAATAGTCACAGGAGCAACAGATGGCGTTAAAAGTAAAATACTAATTATAACGAACACAGTCATTCGATTTTTCTGCGGTAACCTATCAATAAAAATCAATGCAATTATTGACATAAAGCCCATCAAGATAACTGTGCCTACAATCAAAGCTATAATGAATGTCATTTCATCTACTCACATAACAGAGTGCTATACGAACAGATGCCGCATAAGTACTTATAAATGGGAAAGGCGAACTAGAAGAAAAATCCTTTAGAATCATACGACTATCCTTGTTATTGATACCGACAACACTATATCCGCCGTTCGCATTTGTCAATTTGATATTAATTATCTTACCGCGTTCGGTTAACAATGCACTTTCAATACTTTCTTAATTCCTTCAATAAATCAATACGTTATAGACCTACCCTAAATGTGTTATACGAACGTAAGCTCATTACACGACCAAAGCCTCACAAAATCGCACCACATTCCCATGGCCCAATACCTTCCCCGCTTTTTGTCGTGCAACCGTTTCGGTATATGCACATATCTCAACAATTCTGCCGTAAATATCTTCCGCTACAAATGTTCTCATGACTTACCCCTTCAATTAGATGACATAAGCTTATTGAACTAGACACTTCAAATCACACGACTTTTTAGACTAGCCTTTATTCCTTATCAGAATATCCTTTTAGAATGCTCTTGACCTGTGTGTTACTCACAGCTTTATAGTGTAAGCTATTCATAGTTATTTAGGATGGAGCAATGGCGCCATGAGCACATCACTCACCGTTTCTCAGTTAGCGAAACAATTGGAAATCAGTGCCGATACCGTACGTCATTACGTGCGCAGTGGCCTTATAAGCCCTGAGCGTGACCCAGAAAATGGCTATAAACGCTTCAAAGGTGAGGATATAAAACGTCTGCATTTTATATTACAGGCTAAATCTTTAGGCTTTTCCCTTGCTGATATTCAAACCATTATGGATCAAGCTAGCCATGGTGAATCCCCCTGCCCTCAGGTCAGAGTAATTATGGAGGCGCGTTTAAAAGAGACCGCGGCAAAAATTGCAGCGATGCAAGCAACCTACAAACAAATGCAAGATGCTATGCAACGCTGGCAGACTCAACCTGACTGCACACCAACGGGCGAACATATTTGCCATTTAATTGAAGGATTCTCGCACCAAGCTGATAATTTCAAACAAGAAGGATGCTGCCATGAGTGATTGCTGCAATTCAAAAAAAGAGAACAAAGAAGCAGTGACAACAAGTTGCTGCCCGAGTGATGATAAAGCTAAGTTTGATTGGATCTTATGGGTCTCCACCAGCTTAGTGCTTGCTTTATTCATTGCTAGTTTTTTTCTGACTAGCTCTTCTGATAACTCTACCAACCTTAGTTTAGATCTTCCCTGGCTATCGACCATGAGTGAAACCGCTGTCGAAATGATCCACGCAATGTGGTGGGGAGTATTATTTGGCATTGTCGCGGTGGGTTGGTTAAACAGAATTCCTCGTGAAGTTGTTATTTCTGCTCTAGGCCCTGGCCATACAAAGCGTGGTATTTTCCGAGCCACCCTTGCGGGCTTATTACTAGACCTATGTAATCACGGCATTTTAATGGTCGCGATGAAACTATACGAACGAGGGGCGAGTCTTGGCCAAGTTATGGCTTTTTTAATTGCCAGTCCTTGGAACTCTTTCACCTTAACGTTAATCCTAATTGGGCTTATTGGCTTACCTTGGACCCTGGCGTTCATTCTATTCTCAATGGTTATAGCTTGGATCAGCGGTATGATCTTTGACCGATTAGAAGTCAAAGGTACTCTACCCATGAATCCTTATAAAGAAGATCTTCCAGAAGACTTTCACTTAGGCAGCACTTTAAAAGAGCTGACTAAAAATGGGGATTATTCACCCAAGGCTACTTTGAACATGCTTTGGGATGGTGTAAAAGGTGCCCGAATGGTGATTCGTTGGATTATGTTCGGCATCGTATTAGTGGCCCTAATTCGTGCATTTGTTCCTATGGATATCTTTGCCAACTGGTTTGGTGCAAGCATTAGCGGCTTATTTTTAACCTTATTAGCCGCTACGATTATTGAAGTATGCTCTGAAGGCTCTACGCCTATCGCCGCTGACTTGGTAAATAGAGCCGGTGCCCCTGGCAATGGTTTTACCTTTTTGATGGCCGGAGCTGCAACCGACTATACCGAAGTTATGGTCATTAAAGATACGATGAAAAGCTGGAAGGTTGCGCTTTTCCTTCCATTAATCACCGTACCTCAAGTTTTGTTCATCGGTTGGGTGATGAATATAATGGCTTAAACAGGCCCATTGCTTTCGTTTTATAAAAGATAAAGACAAGAGAAGATTATGCTACGTTTTATACCTTTATTGATCAGCCATAGTGCTGTATTTGCTTTCGCCTTTGCACTGGGTATTTATTGTTTGCCCATCATGATGGCTCCAGACTCTCCGAGTCAGGGGTCTTTGGCATTGAGCATTAAGAATACTCGCTATGTGGCTACGATTGCCGATGATCTTATGGATTCTGATTGGCTACACTGGGGTAAAGGGAAGTTTTCTATTGGTGACGATTATCTAGTCTTCCAAGGTGAGCTAGCGCCAGGACCGGCCTATCGCCTTTATCTTTCGCCATCATTTGTTGAAACAGAGGATGAGTTTAAACGCTTAAAGTCTTCTATGACAGCAATTGGTGAAGTGAATAGTTTTAACGATTACGTTTTAGCGATTCCTCAGAATATTAATATAGAAGAATACAGCTCGGTGATCATTTGGTGTGAATCATTTGATCAATTCATTACCGCCGCACAATATCGGCAGTAATGAATTTTAGCGCACAGCTTTAATATTATTCGTTAAATAAACCCGTCACTTGAGCATCGGTTAAGGCCTGATGATAGATTTTAATACTATCGAAGGCCTGTCCATCTCGTACCGTACATATCTGAGGATCCCCCTCAGAAGCAGCATCAATGCAATCGACTGCAGTATGTCCGCCTACTCTAAACGGTGAACCCCCACCATAACCTGAGCTATTCATTGCAGCCATAATTGGGCCTTCACCCAAAGGAAGATCGGTCTGAGTGGTTAATGGCGAACCATCCAAATACCCCCGCAATTCATTATTCTCACGATCGATCACCATAACAACATGATGCCAATTACCATCCACCAGCGCATCTGCTTGCTCAGCAACCGCCGTATTAGTATTCATTAGGCGATCACGATAACTCACTTGCATTTCCAGCTTTGTTCCTTCGCTACGGATCTCCCACCCTCCGTACTGCATGTTATTAGGGCCAGAAGATGATTTACCGATTAATAACTTATTACCGTCAATCGCTGAGTACTTAAACCACATAGAAGCGGTAAAACTTTTATGCCCTGGATCTAACTTGTGCGGCAATAATGAATGGCCAATCGCATCATTAGCTTTTACCGCCGATGCCATTAATGGAATCGATAGACCTTGACCAGTAGAGCCAACAACTTGCACATCGGCCAACGAAACCGACGGCGTGATCGATGCAAGATCAGGCGCAGATAAATCATTACCCTGCCCTGATAGATCTTCCACCAGTTCTACTGGCTGTTCATTAATGGTTTTGGTAACAAGGGTATCCATATCCCAATGAGCCGTTAATCCGTTATTTAATACTTGTATTTGAACAGGACCACGAGTTTTATACTGGCCATCGCTCGCGACATAACTAAATTGGTCTACACCAACAAAACCTGCTGGAGGAATGTAGGTTAGAGTGCCGTTACTGTTCGTCACGGCTCCCCCTGCTAAGGTTGTAGCTTCAAATGAATCCAGGCTCAACTCATCGCCATTAGCATCGTAATCATTGGCTAATGGATTAATGATGCCGGCTTGGTCTTGGTAGACCGTTAGATAATCTTTGAAGGTCGCAGGAAGCATGGGATTGGTTAATGCTTTTGCTGCTTTAAATTTTGAATATCGTTGTAGGCGCGCGGTAGTTTTACGAGCTTGCATGCTGCCCATATGAGTTGAAGGCTGCTGAATTTGATTATTGTTATCGGTTTGCTCACCGTGACCTAAACCAAAATTATGCCCAACTTCATGGGTGAAACCCCAGTTCATTGTATAGTTCGCGACACAACCCAACCAATCGCCCCCACCCCAGCAATAACCACCATTCCTTGGATCTTGAAAGGTCATTCTAAACGTTGTGCTGTCGGTGGCGGCAGGACGTGATTGCGTTGCATCTTCCAATGCACCATTCACTTCGATGATTGAATTACCGATATCCCAGCGTAAGCCTGTTTTTTGCGCCCATACGTAATCTAGTTCATTAATGTGACCTTCCATTTGAGCAAGTCCATTAATTAAATTCCCGTCAGCTCGATTATTAAACTGCGAATTTCTAAAGGTAAATGCGACTCGAGATAAATTATTATGAAAATCAGATCCTGGCTGTGATAAATAAAATTGATTATCGACGGCCTCAGGCATTTCAAAATCAATGATTAACTCATCGCTACTTGCATCACTATTGCCTAGTGCATCACTATTAATTTGATCGCTAATATCAACGGTCTGCCCCCACTGACGACTGTCACCACCCCAAGCTGAAAGATGAATTGTCCCTGCAGCATCGACAACTCCGGTAACCGTTACAAAAGGATTATTACTGATAAAACCACGATACGTTCGTACTTCTGGCATCGGCACTAATGCCTGAAAATGCTGAATACGTCGATCATCGTAAGTTAATAACTGAAAGTTAGGCGAGCGCACTGAGTGCTTAGATAGTTCTAAGAGCTGTTCTTCTTCATTAATTAAAACCGTAAGGGATAAGGTTTCTGGCAAGGCTTCACCCACGGTTTTAGATTCGTCAATCACGACCGTATCAACTTGCAATACATTCGGTGCCCAGCTGCTTCCCGCAGGACCTTGGGTTTCTACACGAATATAATAGCTCGTTCCCGGTGCAATGTTGGGTAATGTTAGAGTGTGATTGCCTGCAGTAAGATCCCCTAGCTCTAAAGTGTACTGCCAGCCGGCTTGTGATTCACCCGCATCATAAGCTCCGTAATAAATAACGAAGGGGAAGCCCGCAGCGATATCTTCTAAACTAATTTCCAATTGAATTTCATTACCCGCCTGAGCAAAGTTAGATTGAAAAGCCGTTTCTAGTTTAGTTGGCGCTGGATAAAAACTACTCAGCGGGTAAAGGTACTCGCCTAACAGCTGTGTTTTATTAATTGACGGACCTTGCCAAGCAACGGACATATGATCACCACCACCGCCTTCTTTATGCATAACTTCAACATAATAAAGCTGACCCGCATTTAGCTGTAAATTCGTTTTCGCCTGTGAGCCATTACTCCAGTTATCTTCGCTGGTATAACCATTGACGTGAGCAACCAGCTGCGCTTTTTCTGCGGTCATATCTGGGCTTATTTTAAACTGGCTGGCATCGTCCGAGGCAATCCAAAAGCTGTATTCGCCTGATTCGGGAACGGCTAAATAGCCGGATACTTTTTGAGCGTAATTATTACCCATACTGGTTGGGCTTTTAAAACTCGCCAATACTTGCTGGCTTTGAATAACGGCTTGCGTATTTATATCCGCAATACTTGAACCGCCTTGCCCGGTCCAGACTTGCTGTAAAACGCCCCGTGCACTGAAACGCGAGCTCGCAATGGCTTTTATTTTAACCTGAGTCGTTGTACTTACCTCTCCAAGCACAACGGCAACCGTCAATTCAAACCCTTGATCGGTATCGCTGCTAAATGCTTTAGCTAACGACAACTGCCCTTGCTCTGAAACCGTAAAATAACCGGCATCATTACCCGCGGAAATGCTGAAGCTAGGAACTGCATCCGCTTGATATGCCAGACTCGCAAATACCGTATTGACCAAACTTGCGGCAGACAAAGCGAACTCATACGAAGGAAAGTCAAAAACCGGAGTGCCTTCGACAATGGATTCCGTTGTAACTGTGAGCACAGTCGATAACCCTGCACTATTACCAGACGCATCTAGGGCTTCAACAGTAAAGTCATAAGCGGTTGCAGGCAGTAATGATTTAACTGCAAACTGTGTTTGATAATTTTGGCCAATCAGCACGTCGTTTTGAAATACTCGATACAACACATCTTGGTTACGTTCGTCGCTTGATGCATCCCATTGCAGGTTCACATAATCCGTACCTTGTTCGTTAGCATTTAAACTTGTGATTATCGAAGGGGCTAGATAGTCATCAATAACGATGCCGACGGAATTGCTGCCTATTGATTGATTACCCGCCGCATCGACCGCGCGTACCGTTAAATTATAGCGCTTAGCACTTTCTAGACCTGTTAATTCAATGGATAGGTCTTGAGTCGTTTCAAGTAAGTGAGCTTCATTATAAATTTCGTAATGATCTACCGCTAAATTATCGATGGCGGCTTTCCATTGCAACATCACTTTGTCTTCAGCGGTTTTTAACCAGGTTAAGTCCGATATGGCTGTAGGTGTTTCAAAATCTACCGGTAATCTTAAATATTCATTAGCGATGACTTGCTGGTCAATGCCTGGGCCTTGCCAAGCGACCGCTAAATGATCACCGCCACCACCTTCTACCATTAGTGCTTCTATAGCATAAGCCTTGCCTGCTTCAAGAGTAATCATTGCCGATGCTTGTTCGTTATATCTGTCCCACTGCAATTCAGCGGTATGAGAAGCGAGCGTCGCAATAACTTCAAGATTCTCTTGTTGATGGTTAGAACTTATAGATAATTCAGCGCTATCATCCGCGGCTATCCAAAACTGGTAGTCACCGCTTAATGCCGGTACCAGATAACCTTGCATGCGCTGACCATAATTATTGCCAATTTGAGAAGGTGATTGAAAACGAGTCTCTATTGAAGTTGATGTTGGAGAATTTGGATAGATAGGTAGTTCTTTTAATACCGCGAGGTCATTTGCTATTGAAGCGTGACTATAAACATTACGCGATAAGCCCTGATTAGCTGCGCCTGCAATTGTTGGGATGAACCCCAGTTGGAATTGCATGCTGCTGATACTAAAACTATCACTCACCTCTACTTGTAGATTTAAAACTTTGCCTGCAAGAGTCGCAGCATCGACAGACATAGAAATTTGACCATTGTCATCAATAGATAATATCTCTTGGCTTTCAACTTGATTGACTTTTAAGCTGTAAGTTAACGCATCATTATCTAAATCGGATGCTTCGATAACCGCTACAAGATCATGTAATAGCGCGGTATCTAATAGCTGCAGTTTTCCTATCTGTGTAGAAATTACTGGCGCATTATTATTTTTTGCTGTTATTGAAATCGTCTGCACTGGAGATTCACGTCCATTTTCATTAATAGCAACGACATCATAGCGATAGGTAGTATTAGCGATAATTTCTGAATCGGTAAAAGTGAAAAGCCCCTTTGCGATCGTCGCAATCGTATTGCCATTACGGCGAACTTTATAACCTTCAGCTTGGTTATTATCAGACCAACGTAATATCACTTCTGTTTCACTGACACTGAAAACTTGTAAGTTCTGAACCGTGGGAACAGGGGTATCCGGTGTTGTAATATCTCCGACATCAACTGTTTTATAGCTTTTCGGTGCATCACAGCCCGATAGCATTAATAGAGTAAGAAACCCTAAGAAGTATTTCATGATTGACCCTTGACTGAATTTTACTGGCTATTAATTAGCCTTATCGTTTTATTGGGCCGAATACTATCAAGAATGTGGGATTATTAAGGTGACTATATTCACACTAATTACTTAGTCATGGTTACTTTTTGTAAGCGGTAATTACAGCAGCGTATACAGAATTGAAGTGGAGGATTCAATTAGAATTAGTGAGACCATGAGCGTTGAGTTTACTGACAATATGCTTCAATTACTCTCTTAATATCAGCCATCCCAGTTTCAATGACAGCCCTGATATCATCCATTGTAATTAATTCATTAGACTTACCTGCTGCAGGATTCACAACTAAACAAAGACTAGCGTATGGAATTCCTAATTCTCTGGCGAGAGCCGCTTCAGGCATGCCCGTCATACCCACTAGGTCACAGCCATCATTTTCCAAACGATTGATTTCAGCAATCGTTTCTAACCTAGGGCCTTGAGTCGCCCCATAAACCCCAAAATCACTGAAACCGTTCTCTAGAGGCTGGCCAGAAAGAATTGAGACTAACTTGGTGCGTAAACTCTGATCATAAGGATGTGTGAAATCAATATGATCAAGTGGTCTAAAAAGGCCATCAAAATAGGTATTTTCACGGCCAGAGGTATAATCGATGATTTGATGAGGAACGGATATATGCCCTGCTATCGCATTTTTTTCAATACCGCCAACGGCATTCACTGCAAGAATTTCATTTGCGCCTAACTGCTTAAGGGCTAAAAGGTTAGCTCGATAATTAATTTTGTGTGGCGCGACTGCATGAGGATGCCCATGGCGTGGTAAGAATAACAACCTATATTTACCCAAGCGCCCTTCTATCACATTGCAACTTGGCGCACCCAACTCAGTTTTTACGTCGGGGTGCTTAATAATTTCTTCTAGCTGATCGAACTTAGTTAATCCTGTACCACCAATAATTGCGAGTGTTTTCAATGTACGGCCTTTACGCTATAAATTTAAACTAGAGTTTTAGAGGTTTAATAATGGCTGCACTATGTTTATTGCCTGCTGCCATTCGCTACTCGCGTATAAATCTTGATCTGCAAGTGGGGATGCTTTCATTTTTTCTAAGCTAACCAACGGCCAACGCTTTTCTCGTACCGTATCGACGATTTCTTGAGCGGCTTCTCGTTTATTACAGATCAACAATACATTACAACCAGCATCTTTTGCTTTTTCTGCTCGTACCGCCGGAGACCCTGAAGCAGCGGCGCCCTCCATGGATAAATCATCACTGTATATTAACCCGTCGAAGCCTAACTCAGATCGTAAAATATCTTGCAGCCATATCTTAGAAAATCCCGCGGTAAAATGAGCATCAACATCTGGATAAACTACGTGAGCTGGCATCACAGCACTTAGCTTCTGTTCTTTAATAAGTTGCATAAAAGGCTGTAAATCTCTATCGAAAATTTCAGCTCGCGCTCTATTATCTGTCGGTAATTCCAAGTGCGAATCGGCCTCAACGAAGCCATGGCCTGGGAAATGTTTTGCCGTGGCGCACATCCCGGCACTTTTCATCCCTTTGATTAACTGCTCGGTCAAGTCATATACCGCATTAGGTGAACTCGCAAAAGCACGATCACCGATCACTATTGAACGGTCATAATCTAAATCCAATACTGGGGCAAAACTGATATCTATGCCATGGTGAATCAACTCTGCCGCCATTAACCAACCTAATTCATAAGCTTGCTTAAGCGCTAAAACTTCATTTTTCTTATAGCTTTCACCTAAAACAGACATTGCCGGTAAGCGTAAAAAACCCTCACGAAAACGCTGAACTCGTCCTCCCTCTTGGTCAACTGCAATAATCAGATCAGCACGTAATGCTTTAATACTGCTGCAGAGAGACTTCAGTTGCTGAGGACTTTCATAATTACGTCCAAATAAAATTAACCCAGATATTTCAGGTTGTAATAAAAACTTTTCATCTTCATTCGTTAGAGTTAATCCGGCGATATCCGCCATTACACAGATCGACATGGAATTCTCGCAAAAGTTGATTCTTGTATCCAAATTGGAGCCCCTACCGGCAACAAATCGAACAGTTCAATAACATCTTTGTTTCGCATTCGGATGCAGCCGTGGGATTCTGGTACCCCCATAGGTTCGCTATCGGGAGTACCATGTATGTAGATATAACGCTGCATAGTATCGACATTACCCAGTCGATTTCTGCCCACCTCACAACCACTAAGCCATAATATGCGACTTAGAATCCAATCTCGTTGAGGGAATTTCTCAGCCAAAGCTTGATCATAGATCTCACCAGTAAATCTGCGTCCAATAAAAACACTATTTATTTCTGCATTAGTACCAATTTTAGACCGCACTTCATGCCATCCTATCGGAGTTTGATTTGAGCCTTTTTGTTGCCCTATTCCCAATTTAGCAGTCGAGATTGAATAATCTTTTATTTGATCAGACATAGTTATACGCATAACTTGATCTTGAATCGAGACTTCTATTTTCTCAATAGCCATTGATTCAGTCATTCTTATCGTTAGCCATTAAACCCGAAGCCAAGAAGGGCATCAGCTGCGATACCACATCTTTCACATCAGATTGGGTGCCTAAATCATGATCTGCCATGGCCATTAAAGAATCCACACTGGACATGGTAAATACCGCGGCACCCAACATAAAGTGAATGCGCCAAAACCGCTCCATCGGTGTTAATTCAGGCGTGACCCGATTAACTTCTTTCATATAACGATTGAAAACTTCACCGTATTCACTGGTCAGAAATTTACGTAGATGGCCCTGCCCTTGACTGTAAGCTAGGCCTAATAAACGCATGAAAACACCAAACTTCTCTGGATTTTCAAGACCTGACTTATTCAACGTGAGTACTAATAACTTCAAAAGCTGTTCAGGGGTATTTTCGCGCTGCTCAATGATATTCAGTTGCTGTGAGAACTGCTCGCTAAAAGGCGTTAGATATCGAGCGAAGACCGCTTGAATGAGAGACTTTTTTGAACCGAAGTGATAATTAACCGCGGCTAGATTCACCCCGGCCTTAGTCGTAATATTTCGCAATGATGTTTCGGCAAATCCCTTTTCAGAAAATAATGCTTCCGCTGCATCCAGTATTCGCCCAGCGGTATCTTTCTGTGCCATATAAACCCAAATAAATATTAATGAAATTCAAACATACGTTTTAAACGCTTTTAGTGCAAGTAAATGCCGCATAGAAAATCACATAGATTTTGAACTAATTTATTCGAAACGGCTTTACACAATCAAAAACACTGTATATATTTACACCCACTGTATAGATAAACACTATCAACAAGCATTGGACATTAAACATGATTAAGCTTACCGCTCGACAGCAAGAAGTTCTTGATCTTATTAAAGACGCGATCGTAAAAACGGGTTTCCCACCCACTCGTGCAGAGATCGCTGAGCAGCTTGGATTTCGCTCACCTAATGCCGCTGAGGAGCATTTAAAAGCTTTAGCGCGTAAAGGTGCCATTGAAATGATGCCTGGCGCTTCTCGCGGCATTCGTATTGTTGAAGATCAACAGCTAGGCCTACCGATTATTGGTCGCGTAGCTGCTGGTGAACCGATTCTAGCGCAAGAACACGTTGAAGATCACTGTGAGATACCGGCAGCCTGGTTCAAGCCAGAAGCCAACTTTTTATTAGAAGTTCATGGTGAAAGTATGATCAACATTGGCATCATGGATGGTGATTTGATTGCCGTGCATAAAACAGAAACGGCACGTAACGGCCAGATTGTTGTAGCTCGAGTTGAAGATGACGTGACCGTTAAACGCTATCAAAAGAATCGCAACAAAGTGACTTTATTCGCCGAAAACGATGACTTCGACCCTATCGAAGTTAACTTAAAAGAAACTAATTTTGCGATCGAAGGTTTATATGTTGGCGTAATCCGCCGCCATTAATCTCAACCGCTACATTATCCAAATTTATATTTCACTAGTACAAGGAGTTCAGCATGCGTCAATTACAACTTGGAATTCATAATCCTGAATTATCCCTGAGTAGCGGTTTAGCTCAGCCTAAACAGCCACAATCGGGTATTAGTGAAATTATTTTGACTTCAGATAGCGCATTACAGCCCATCTATTTATTGCCCATCCTCAGCCAAATGTCTTTAGATAAACGCTGGCTGATGTGGATTGCCGACGAACCATCGATCAACCGGAACTGGGTATCTGCCTTAGGGATTGATGCCTCTCAGATTTTGCACATTAACGCAGAAGAAAATTGCTTTCATCAAGTATGCTGTAAAGCATTAGCAGCGGGAACAGGACATCTGATTATTGAGTGGCCTGGTAAAATCAGTGATGCAGAACTTGCCGAACTGGATGACGCAGCAAGATTAGGCAATAGTCACGCTTTACTTATTCGTAGACGCTAACTTCGCGTCTACTTGGGAATAGCTGAGCTAGTGCACAAGTCCTGAATTTTCAGGCTCAGTAAGAATATCTTGCTGCTCTATTTCGAGACCAGAAAGTTCGCTGACTTTATTAACCCCAGCTTCAATCATTGCATGCGCAACTGCGACATAACTATCTTTCAGGCCTTCTTTGGCTTCAGCTGAAAACTGTATTTTTACTATCAATTCTTCAGACGTATCATCTGCTCTGCGTAAACCGATATCGCCATTTGTTAACTCAACGATTTCAAAAAAATCAGCCATGTATGCCTACTTAATCAATGGATGGATCACTTATTGAGTGCGGGATTCTATCATCAATAACTGAAAGGTTGTAAAGGGAATAACTGAGATAAAAGAAAGCCAGCTAAAAACTAGCTCTCTTGTCGATTACCACGCTGTAACTCTATAATTTCGGATAACGCTTGGTACCAATCGCGCAAAGGTAAACTGCTCGCGGTTTTGTCTTGCATCTGAATCATTACAGGGTTCGATTGTGGCTTAGTAGTGACCGGATCTTTGCTACTACAATGCTGGAAAGCTGACTGCATCTGACTCAACCAGCTGAAATCATCGGCTTCTAATTGCTTAAGCTCAGTCATTTCACCCGTAGGCACAGGCACGAGATCAAGCAACTGCTGTAAAGAGTAAAACTCATCTCTGCACTGAGCAATCTCAGCAACTTCATGCAAGTAAGACTGATAAGCCAATACCAGCTGAAATATCACGCTTTCTTGCAAGGCAGACACCAACGCCAAAGGCGACTGAGTTTCTAACTCAGCCGTCTCTAGACTTTCTAATAATAAGCGAGCCTGATAAAGCTTGTGATTACTGTGCCCAAGCCATTCAGCCATTAAAAATCAACCTTCAAACCAAAGTGTATGCCTTCTTCCAGCATAAATACTTTCTTGTTATCTTCGATTTTAAAAGAGCTGTAACGGTAACCCATATAAACTCGTGCCGTCGGCAATAGTCCGTATTGAATACGAATGTCGGCGTCGGTTAAGTTCTCTGTGGCATCAAATGATACGACCTTAGGGGCATAATAGACGTAACCCGCAGTGCTTAAGCCAGGTACTTTAGGAATTTGATAGCTAAAGAAACCACCTACACCTAAGGCACCACCATCAACATCGCCATCTTTAAAGCCAAATAACTTACCACCTACCCCAAGATATAAAGGACTATTGGGTTCACGTACATCAACCACATGAAGACCTAATGACGCTAAATCACCATCTTCTTCGTGATGCATAATACTGGCACTTATATGCAAGCCAGATCCTACTTTCGCTGCATCATACTCTAAACGAGCTGAGTCGTTCGCTAGGCTTAAATCGATAGAGCCACCGGCCATACTTTGCATGCTAACCGATAACAATAGTCCTGAAAAAAGAACTTTTAATGCTTTCATACTTCTAACAACCCAATTCTACAGTCAAATTTTTACCGCATCATACCAGATGCTCTCTCATTTGAGAAAATTCCGTTTCCTCTATATAAAAACAGCGCCCTTAGGCGCCGTTTAAAACAAACATACTATTCGAAATGAAATAAAATTACTTCATTAGGTCATGCAACAGTTTGTTCAACTTAGTCACGTATTCAGCTGGTTTCTCTAGCTGACTACCTTGAGCTAATTGTGCTTGACCATAAATCACGTGAGCTAAATCGCCAAAACGACTTTCATCCTGCTCTTTATCCATGATTGCAATCAATGGGTGTGTAGGATTCACCTCCAACGTTGATTCAGCGGGTGGAACTTCCTGACCTGCAGCAGCTAACATTTGACGTAGATTATCGTTCATATCATTTTGACCCACGACCAAACAGGCAGGTGAATCCGTCAAACGTGAAGTGATGCGAACATTATTTACCTCACCTTTTAATGAAGCCGTAATACGCTCTACTAGACTTTTATTATCTTCAGCCAGTGTTTCTGCTGCGGCTTTTTCTTCTTCGTCGGTAAGCTCATCTAAATCAAGCTCACCCTTGGTAATATCTTGGAATGATTTCTCATCAAAGTTACCAAGGTGACTGATCATCCACTCATCAACACGCTGGGTTAAAAGCAGAACCTCAATATTGTTCTTCTTAAAGAATTCGATATGTGGGCTATTGAATACCGCATCGTAACTCTCGCCTGTCACATAGTAGATCTTTTTCTGATCTTCTTTCATGCGAGACACATAATCGGTTAACGATACCGTTACGCTATCACCTTCACCTTGCGTACTGGAGAAACGGAATAGTTTGGCAATTTTTTCTTTATTGGCAAAATCTTCTGCTGGGCCTTCTTTTAAAACTTCGCCAAATTGAGCCCAGAATTTTGCGTACTTTTCTTCATCTTTCGTCGACATCTTGGTCAACAAATCTAACACACGCTTAGTTAAAGCACTGCGAATAGAATCTACATTTTTATCTTGCTGTAGAATTTCACGAGAAACGTTCAAAGATAGATCGTTGGAATCTAAAATACCTTTTACAAAACGCAAGTACAGTGGCAAGAACTGTTCGGCTTCATCCATAATATAGACACGCTGGGTATATAATTTTAACCCGCGGGCTGCATCACGATTCCATAAGTCCATTGGCGCCTGTGATGGGATGTAGAGCAAGCTGGTATAGTCCAACTTACCTTCAACCTTGTTATGCGACCATGCTAGTGGCTCTTGCCAATCATGGGATACATGCTTATAAAATTCTTTATAATCTTCGTCGCTAATATCGGTCTTAGACTTTGTCCAAAGCGCTTTCGCTTCGTTAACCGCTTCAGGAATTTGCTTATTATCACCATCCGCATCTTCACTAGTGACTTCTTGAGGTAAGAAGATTGGAATAGCAATATGATCTGAATATTTTTTAATCAAATTACGCAAGCGAGAACTGTCGGCAAACTCAGCTTCATCATCTTTTAAATGCAACGTGATTCGCGTTCCACGATCTGCTTTTTCAATATCTTCAAGGCTGAACTCACCTTCGCCTTGAGACTGCCAGCGCACACCTTGATCGGCCGCTAAACCAGCACGGCGAGTTTCAACAACAACATCTTGAGCAACGATAAAAGAGGCATAGAAACCTACACCGAATTGACCAATCAGCTGAGAGTCTTGCTTTTCATCACCGCTTAATTTACCTAAGAACTCGGAAGTTCCTGATTTAGCAATGGTGCCTAAATGATTAACGACATCATCACGGCTCATACCAATACCGTTGTCTTCAATGATGACTGTTTTCTTTTCTGCATCAAAATCGATATGTATGGCTAGATCACCATTACCTTCATATAGGTCAGCATTTGAAATAGCTTCGAAGCGCAGTTTGTCACAAGCATCAGATGCGTTTGAAACTAACTCGCGTAAGAAAATCTCTTTATTGGAATACAAAGAATGGATCATTAAGTGAAGTAACTGCTTTACTTCAGTTTTAAAGCCCATCGTTTCTTTTTGACTTGCAGTCATCTGATCTCCTTAGTCCTGAACAATCAGGTATTTCTAATGTTATTAGCTATTAAATTAACTATTGGATTAACTTATGTATCAGAAATAGGGACAGACAATTGAATTTCAAGGGGTTTTCTAAAAAGAACTGCTGGTAGCTTGTACTAAATACTAAGCTACCAGCACCCTACTGATTACTTTTTAGCCAGCAAGAAGTGCGCACGTGCTGTCGCAATAGGATTGGCACGATCATTTTGCCAGGCATTAATCGATACATTAGCGACACGGCTCCCCTGTCGCCACACCTGACACTCAGCGAACGTATCCTGATCTCGACCAGCGCGTAGATAATCCAATGAAAAATCGACAATCTTAGGCATTAAGGGCGTATCCATGAACATGAGCAGATTTAATGCACCAGCCAGTTCCATAAAACCACCGATGACACCACCATGAATAGCCGGCAATATCGGATTACCGATATTATCGATATTCTTTGGCAACTTGAAAATTACGTTATCACCAAAGCGTTGAAACTCTAAACCAATGAAGTTCGCATAAGGAATGCTATCAACTAAAGGCTGAAAATCACCACTGGTTTGCGCTTGTTGAATAATATCCTGAAAACTCATAGGGATTGACCTCCTGCTTTTGCACCACCCTTCACTAAAAGCTCTGTTCCCATATAGATACTGGCATCTCCCGTCTCAATGACCCCCTGAAATGCCGGCGGCGTCATTTCTGCACCGATACGCATAAAGGTCGCATTACACTTAGCCACTAACGTATCATCGTTCTCTTGCCTTACTAAACACTCAGTAAAAACAACGTTATTTGCTATTCGGGTAACCGAAGCATGTGCAACTAAGTCTTGCCCAGGCTCAGAGGACTTCATGTAGTCTACTCGTAAGTCGAGCGTTGGGCACAGCTCCATCCCTTCTATGGCAACAAAACATGCGGTACCACATGCGGTATCCATCAAGGTTGTTAAAGCGCCACCATGAATGATACCCACCAAAGGATTGCCAATTATATCTTCACTATACGGTAGACGCATTTTCAGACTAGTCTCATCAGCCGATAAAACTTTTAGTCCTAATAACTGGCAATGGCGCAGTACAGAGATAAAACGTTCCGCTTTTTGCTGAGCTGTAATATCCATAGAAATTCACATCACTCTAGTAATTAATGCTTATGTTAATGGTGCGTGGTTATACCCTATTCTAGTTGATGATAAAACCAGAACCTTTGTTAAATGATAAAGTACGTGTGATTATTAACCTATTCGGTAATCAATAGGCACAAAAAAGGACGCTAAAAGCGTCCTTTTTAAAACAATCAATCAACTTAACGGTTAAGACCAACCAGTGATTTTTTGCAATGCCTTACCAATATCCGCAAGACTACGCACGGTTTCTACACCGGCATCTTCCAAGGCTGCAAATTTTTCATCTGCAGTACCTTTACCACCTGCAATGATTGCACCTGCATGGCCCATACGCTTACCTGCTGGCGCCGTAACACCAGCAATATAAGATACGACAGGCTTAGTTACATTGGCTTTAATAAAAGCCGCCGCTTCTTCTTCTGCGCTACCACCAATTTCACCAATCATTACGATTGCTTCGGTTTTTGGATCATCTTGGAATAACTGCAAGATATCAATGAAGTTAGAACCTGGAATAGGATCACCACCAATACCAACACACGTAGACTGACCAAAACCATAATCCGTCGTTTGTTTAACGGCTTCATATGTCAGAGTACCTGAACGCGATACAACCCCGACTTTACCAGGCAAATGGATATGCCCAGGCATAATACCGATTTTACATTCACCCGGAGTAATCACACCTGGGCAGTTTGGACCAATAAGGCGAACACCCAGCTCATCACATTTAACTTTCGCTTCCAACATATCAAGCGTTGGAATACCTTCGGTAATACAAACGATTAGTTGTATGCCAGAATTAGCCGCTTCTAAGATTGAGTCTTTGCAATATGGTGCAGGCACGTAAATAACAGAAGCTTCCGCCCCTGTTTCTTTAACCGCTTCAGCAACCGTATTAAATACTGGTAAACCTAAGTGAGTTTGCCCACCCTTGCCCGGCGTTACACCACCGACCATTTTTGTACCATATTCAATCGCTTGCTCTGAATGAAAAGTCCCTTGCGCCCCAGTAAAACCTTGGCAAATAACTTTGGTATTTTTATCGATTAAAATGCTCATTATTCACCCTTAATTATTTAGCGACGGCTTTTACAGATTGCTCTGCTGCATCAGTTAAACTCGTTGCTGCAATAATATTTAAGCCACTATCGGCTAATACTTTACTACCCAATTCTGCGTTATTACCTTCTAGACGAACGATCACCGGGATTTTAACACCCACTTCTTCAACCGCTCCGATAACACCTTCAGCAATCAAGTCGCAACGTACGATACCACCGAAGATATTGATCAATACGGCTTCTACATTTTCATCGGATAAAATAATTTTAAACGCTTCGATCACGCGTTCTTTTGTTGCACCGCCGCCGACATCTAAAAAGTTCGCAGGTTTACCACCGTGCAGTTTTACAATATCCATCGTACCCATTGCTAGACCGGCACCATTCACCATGCAGCCGATATTGCCATCAAGGGCTACGTAGTTTAATTCCCACTTAGCCGCATGCGCTTCACGCTCATCTTCTTGTGATGGGTCGTGCATTTCTTGTAAATCTTTATGACGATATACCGCATTACTATCGATATTTAATTTAGCATCGAGACAGTGCAAATCACCTTCAGTGGTTACGACCAACGGATTAATTTCCAATAATGCTAAATCTTTATCAACGAACAGTTTCGCTAGACCTAAAAAGATTTTAACAAACTGATTAATTTGTTTGCCTTCTAGCCCTAATTGAAATGCTAATTCGCGCGCTTGATATGGCTGAGCACCCACTAAAGGATCTATTTCAGCTTTTAGAATTTTTTCTGGTGTTTCGTGAGCGACTTTTTCAATTTCTACACCGCCCTCAGTCGACGCCATAAATACAACACGACGACTGGCGCGGTCAACAACCGCCCCTAAATATAATTCTTGGTCTATGTCAGTACAGCTTTCAACCAAGATACGACTTACAGGTTGCCCTTTGGCATCTGTTTGATAAGTGACTAGATTTTCACCCAACCACTGTTTTGCGAATTCTTTAACTTCATCTTTTGAAGAAACCAGTTTTACACCACCGGCTTTTCCTCGACCACCGGCATGTACTTGGGCTTTCACGACCCATTTATCACCTTCAATATGATTGGTAGCATCGACTGCTTCTTCAATCGTTCGCGCAGCGATACCTTTAGATACCGGTAATCCATATTGGGCAAAAAGTTGCTTACCCTGATACTCGTGTAGGTTCATTCAATTTATCCCGTCAGATTGCTTAGGTTGATCATTCAACTAGCCAAGAACAAAGTCAATCATGTAAAAGTATGATGACCTTATGTGCGCCTTTGCACTTTCTACTACTGCGCTAATTCCGAACTAGCTGCCAAGTTTTTCTTATAACCTTTCGTGATAATAGACTGTCACAAATAGAATTCCAAACGCCAAAAACAAAAAAAGCCGTAAAACAAAGCTTTATTCGCTAACTGATGACTCAAGTCAGCGAATCTTACTCTATTTTACAGCTTTCTTAGCAGTACCCCTTTAAACACAAGGGTTACTTACAGCAAACCGCTTAGCTTACTTTTTTTTCTTTGGTTTACGATTCGCTTTATGAATCGCTGCATTATTAACCGATAACGCGGCTTCATGCACAGCTTCAGAGATAGAAGGATGGGCAAAAACCATCATGCCAATATCTTCTGCACTGGAACCGAATTCCATTGCAATCACAATCTGCTGACATAAATCTCCAGCATTTGGACCAATAATATGAGCACCTAAAATGCGATCTGTTTCTGCATCCGCAATGATTTTTACAAAACCATCGGTATCAGTAGAAGCCATCGCGCGACCGTTGGCAGCAAATGGGAACATACCGACATTATAGGATTCACCATCGGCTTTTAACTGTTCTTCGGTGCGACCAACACTGGCAATTTCAGGACTGGTATAGATCACAGAAGGCACAACATCGTAGTTTAGCTGAGCTTTATGACCTGCAATACGCTCTGCAACCATGACGCCTTCTTCAGATGCTTTATGCGCCAACATAGGGCCACGCACAACATCACCGATAGCCCAGATGCCTGGAGCATCTGTCGCGCAATAATCATTCACATGGAAGAATCCACGTTCATCCATATTGACGCCACTATCCCCAGATAATAGACCTTCAGTATAAGGACGACGACCTACCGCTACGATTAGCTTATCGAAAGTAATCTGCTGTTCACCCTCAGAATCCTGATAAGTAACAGTCACTTCATCGCCTTTCACTTCACTGCCCGTAACACGAGCACCAATGCGAATATCTAGACCTTGCTTAGTCAAAAGTTTTTTAGCTTCTTTCGCCACAGTTTGATCAACCATGTGTAAGAAAGAATCTTGTGCTTCTAACACTACAACTTCAGAACCTAAACGACTCCAAACACTACCAAGCTCAAGACCGATAACACCCGCACCAATGACGCCTAAACGCTTTGGCACTTCGGTAAATTCTAGAGCACCTGTTGAGTCAACAATGATGTTATCTGTTAGAGGCGTTGGTGGAATCTCAACCGGCACAGAGCCCGTTGCAATAATCACATTTTCAGCGTCGATAACTTCACTTACGCCAGCGTGGTTAGTAAACTCAACTTTACGCCCCGCTAATAACTTACCCGTTCCTTCGAACGCGGTAACGCCATTGGCCTTGAATAAAGTAGCAACACCCATGGTCAGATTTTTAACAATCTGATCTTTTCGCTGCACCATAGCCGGAACATCCATTTTCACTTCGCCGGTAGAGATACCGTGCAGTGAAAACTTCTCATGAGCTTCTTCGTACTTGTGCGAACTATCTAACAAGGCTTTTGATGGAATACAACCTACGTTCAAACAGGTACCACCAAAGACGCCCTTGCCTTCTTTATTTACCCACTTGTCGATACAAGCAGTGGATAGACCTAGTTGTGCACAACGGATAGCCGCTACATAACCGCCAGGACCACCACCGATAACCACAACATCAAATTGCTTACTCATGTATCTTCCTTATTAAATATCCAATAACAAACGTGCTGGATCTTCTAGTAAATCTTTAATCGCTACTAAGAACTGAACAGCTTCTTTACCATCAATCATTCTATGATCATAGGATAATGCCAAATACATCATAGGCAAAATAACCACTTCACCATCTACCGCCATTGGGCGATCTTGGATCTTATGCATTCCCATAATGGCAGTTTGTGGTGGATTCAGAATGGGGGTTGATAATAACGAGCCAAAAGTACCACCATTAGAAATAGTGAAGGTACCACCTTGCATCTCATCAATGCCTAGCTTGCCATCGCGCGCACGCACACCGAAATCGCCAATAGTACTTTCGACTTCAGCTAAACCCATGTCGTCAGTATCTCGCAAGATAGGAACAACCAAACCACGCTCTGTAGAAACGGCAACACCGATATCCTGATAACCATGATAAATCATGTCGTTACCGTCGATCGATGCATTTACTGCTGGAAATTTCTTCAACGCTTCCGTTGCTGCTTTCACGAAGAAAGACATAAAGCCTAACTTAACACCGTGAGCTTTAACAAAACGATCTTGATACTTCTTACGCAGCTCCATGATTGGCTTCATGTTTACTTCGTTATAGGTAGTCAACATGGCAGCATTTTGCTGAGCACTTACTAAACGCTTAGCAATCGTCGCACGTAAGCGTGTCATTGGAACACGTTTTTCGATGCGGTCTCCGGCATCAAAATTAATCGCGCCAACATTTGCCGCTGGCTTATTAGCCACAGGCGCTGGAGCATTGGCTGGCGCTGCAACAGGCGCTTCAGCTTTAGGCGCTTTAAGGTGATTAAGAATATCTTCTTTCGTCACACGACCATCTTTACCCGTAGCAACAACATCGCTCGCGCTAATGCCATTTTCTTCTGCCAACTTACGTGCCGCAGGGCTCATGATGATGTCTTCGGTCGATTCAACAGCGCTTTCAACTTTAGCTTCTGTTGCCGCAGGTGCTGCAACCGCAACTCCGCCTTCTTCGAAAATACCCAAAACTTCAGCGCTTAAAACAATTTCGCCTTCACCCTTGATAATTTCCTTTAATACACCATCACCAGAAGCAACCACTTCTAGGACAACTTTATCGGTTTCAATATCAACAATCAGCTCATCACGGCTAATCGCTTCACCTGGCTTTTTATACCAAGTTGCCACTGTTCCATCCGCTACAGATTCTGGAAATGTAGGCGTTTTGATTTCAATAGTCATTCTCTTTCCTTAAAATTCTGCTGCTCGCCTACCCTAAAGTAAGCGCGTCATTAATTAGTTTTTGCTGCTGTTCAATGTGTAATGCCATGTACCCTGCTGCTGGTGAAGCTGCCGCATCTCGACCTGCATAATTTAAATTCAGGCCTGGGCTATTAATGTGCAATACACGACGCATATGGTGCTGACTGCTATACCAAGCACCCATATTCATCGGCTCTTCCTGACACCAAACCATATCTTTGATATTGGTATAAGGTGCCAATGCCTCTAGCAACTGCTCTTCCGGGAATGGATAAAGCTGCTCAAGGCGAACAATAGCAACATTGTCTTGCTCACGTTCACGACGCGCTTCTAGTAAGTCGTAATAAACCTTACCTGAACATAAAACAACACGTTCAACTTTCGCTGGATCGAGTTCATCTATTTCAGGAATAACGGTTTTAAAACTACCTTCCGCTAAATCTTCTAACGTGCTGATTGCTAATTTATGACGCAACAAGCTTTTTGGTGTGAATACAATCAAAGGCTTACGCAATGGACGAATCACCTGACGACGCAACATATGGAAAACTTGCGCAGGTGTCGTCGGAACACAGATCTGCATATTGTGCTCGGCACACAGTTGCAAATAGCGCTCTAGTCGCGCTGACGAGTGCTCAGGGCCTTGACCTTCATATCCATGAGGTAAAAGAACCGTTAAACCACATAAGCGACTCCACTTATGCTCACCACTGGAAATAAACTGATCAAATACAACCTGAGCGCCGTTAGCGAAATCACCAAACTGAGCTTCCCAGACAACTAATGCACCCGGATTTGTTGTTGCATAACCGTATTCAAAACCTAAAACCGCTTCTTCTGATAATAATGAATCAAAAATATCGCAGCGTGGTTGATCTTCAGCAATGTTTTGCAAAGCACAGTAAGTAGAACTGTCTTTTTGATTGTGTAAAACCGCATGACGGTGCGAAAAGGTACCACGACCGACATCCTGACCAGTGAAGCGCACCTGATGCCCTTTTGCCAATAAGGTGCCATACGCTAAAGTTTCTGCAAAACCCCAGTTTATGGTTAATGCACCGGCAGCCATTTTGCGTCTATCATCAAGAATTTTACTAACTTGACGCTGTACGGCAAAACCTTCAGGAACTTCTTGCATTTTGATTGCAAGTTCTTGCAATTCTTTAAGATCATATTGAGTATCAGCAAATGCCGTCCACTCATGACCTAGATGAGGCGTCCAATCAACGAACAGCTCTTCATTGGGCTCTTTTACCAAACTCTTAACAACGTGCAAGCCATTATCCAAGGCATCACGGTATTCATCTTCCATTTGCGAGCTTGTTTCTTCGGCAACAATACTGGTTGCTACAAGATTCTCAGCGTACAACTGGCGAGTTGTTTTTTGCTCACGAATTTTTTGATACATGATCGGCTGAGTCCCCGAAGGCTCATCCGCTTCGTTATGGCCTCGACGACGATAACAAACCAAATCAATCACAACATCTTTTTTGAATTCGTTACGATAATCAACCGCAAGCTGAGTCACAAACAATACCGCTTCAGGGTCATCCCCATTCACATGCAAAATTGGCGCTTCAACGATTTTGGCAACATCGGTGCAGTATTCTGTAGAGCGAACATCTTCACGCTTGTTGGTAGTAAAACCAACTTGGTTATTAATGACGACATGAATTGTACCGCCCGTTTTATAAGCACGGGTTTGTGATAATTGGAAAGTTTCCATTACCACGCCTTGCCCTGCAAACGCCGAATCACCGTGTAATAATACTGGGATTACAGCATCGCCATTTGAATCGTCTCGACGATCTTGGCGAGCACGAACAGAACCTTCAACCACTGGAGAAACGATTTCTAAGTGGGATGGGTTAAAAGCCAATGCTAGGTGAACTTCGCCACCAGGAGTCATTACATTAGAAGAGAAACCTTGGTGGTATTTAACATCGCCACTGTGGTTGTAATGCGCCTTACCTTCAAATTCATCGAACAGATCTGAAGTTTTCTTACCGAAAGTATTAATCAACATGTTCAGACGGCCACGGTGCGCCATACCAATAACAATTTCTTTGGCACCATAGGTACCTGAACGTTGAATTAACTCATCCATCAAGGGAATTAAGCTTTCTCCCCCCTCAAGACCAAAACGCTTAACCCCTGGGTAACGAGAACCTAGATATTTTTCTAGACCTTCTGCCGCAGTCAAACGCTCTAATAAATGCTTCTTAACTTCTTCGCCAAATTTTGGATGCGAACGTACACTTTCTAAGCGCTGCTGGAACCAACGCTGTTCAGCGGTATTAACAATGTGCATATATTCAGCACCTACTGTATTACAGTAAGTCTGTTCTAGTGCACCCAAAATTTCTTTAAGTGTTGCTTCGTCTTGACCAATAAATAATGAACCAGTTTGGAAGGTTGTATCCAAATCAGCTTGAGACAACTCATGGAAAGCCAAGTCTAAGTCAGGTACCTGCTCACGCTCCATTAAACCTAATGGATCAAGTTGTGCATGCTGATGACCACGACCACGGAAGGCATTAATCAACTGCAATACTTTAACTTGCTTACGTTCAAATTCTGAACTTACGCTAGATTGAGAGGTAGGTTTTGCCCGATTCTGATTTTTTGAAATTAACAGAAATTGTTCGCGAATCGGTTTGTGTGGAATATCGGTCGTCACATTATCTTCAACTCTTGGGAGTTGATTAAAATATTGACGCCACTCTTCCGGAACTTCGTTTGGATCACGAAGATAGGTTTCAAAGAGTTCTTCTATGTAAGCAACGTTCCCACCGGCGAGTTGAGACGTACTCCATAGCTGCTCCATTGTCAGCTCGTGCATTTAGGACCACCCTGTTTGAACATTTCAAAGGGACTACGTCGCAAGACACCAATACCGGCTCACCGGAGCAGGCCGATCGGATAAGATCGTTGGCCTTGTCAACGAAACGGATGTTACCCGTCCCCTCTTCTTAATATACAGCTTAGTAAAAAATATCGCCTTGTAAGCAATATCTTTGAAAGTTTTAAACAGGAGTGAATTGTATGTCCAATTCACTCCTGATACAGACGATCAACTCGAGCGTTTAAAAACGAATAAATCGCTTTTTACACTTCGCGTTGTAACAACATTCCACGAATGTGTCCGATTGCTCGCGTAGGGTTTAAACCTTTCGGGCATACATTGACACAGTTCATGATGCCACGGCAACGGAAAACTGAAAATGGATCGTCCAAATTCGCCAATCTGTCTTCTGTAGAAGTATCACGAGAGTCCGCTAGGAAGCGATAAGCTTGTAATAAGCCTGCTGGTCCAACGAATTTCTCAGGATTCCACCAGAAAGAAGGGCATGAAGTAGAACAGCACGCACACAAGATACACTCGTATAGGCCATCTAACTTTGCACGCTCTTCAGGTGACTGCAAGCGCTCAATCGCTGGCGCTGGCGTATCATTATCAAGATAAGGCTTGATGCTTTCATACTGTTTGTAGAAAAGCGCCATATCGATAACAAGGTCACGAATCACTGGCATACCAGGAAGAGGACGCAAGATTAACTTGTCGTTCTTACCTTTAGTTGCTTCAGAGATCGGCATAATACACGCCAAACCGTTTTTGCCATTGATGTTCATGCCATCACTACCACACACACCTTCACGGCATGAGCGGCGATAAGCAACAGAAGAATCCTGTTCCTTAACTAGGGCTAAAACGTCCAAAACCATAAGATCTTTACCCGCTGGGATAGCGATCTCGTAGTCTTGCATGTAAGGCGCTTCATCTTTTTCAGGATTGTAGCGATAAATACTAACTAACATGATTTATTTCCCTAAATTAATAAACACGGACTTTCGGTTCGAACGCAGGCACAGTTTTCGGTGCAAAGTTCACATCACGCTTGCCGATGGTTTTAGTTTCTGGGAAATATAATGAGTGGCATAACCAGTTCTCATCATCACGTTCGGTATAATCATTACGGGCATGAGCGCCACGAGATTCTTTACGCTCAATAGCAGCAATAGCCGTTGCGTAAGCTGTCTCGAATAAGTTATCCAATTCAAGGGCTTCGATACGGGCTGTGTTATACGCACCACTCTTATCATCAAGCACAGTGTTTTGAACACGCTTAGCGATTTCGTCCAACAGACCCAAGCCTTTAACCATGCTTTCGCCATCACGGAATACACCGAAATATAGCTGCATCGTTTTTTGCAGATCCGCACGAACGTCCGCAACACTCTCACCAGAGGTAGAGTTGTTCAAACGATTCAAGCGAGCCATCGCACGTTCGATATCTTCTTCGCTCGCATCAATTGATTCAAAGCCTTCTTTAAAGCTTTGCTCAACTTGTATACCAACAGCTCGACCGAATACAACCAAATCAAGCAGTGAGTTACCACCTAAACGGTTAGCACCGTGTACCGATACACAAGCGATCTCACCAGCAGCATAAAGACCTTCGATAACAACATCTTTACCATCTACTTGAGTCAAAGCCTGACCACCGATATTAGTCGGCACGCCACCCATCATGTAGTGACATGTAGGTACTACAGGAATTGGCACTTTAACAGGATCCGCGTGAGCGAAGGTACGAGAAAGCTCAAGAATACCAGGAAGCTTGGCATTCAAAGTTTCTTCACCTAGGTGATCAAGCTTAAGGAATACATGGTCGCCATCTTCACCACAACCACGGCCTTCTAGAATCTCTAGAACCATAGAACGGGCAACAACGTCACGACCAGCAAGGTCTTTCGCGTTTGGCGCATAGCGCTCCATGAAACGTTCACCGTCTTTATTGACTAAGTAACCGCCTTCACCACGACAACCTTCAGTAACAAGAACACCCGCACCAGCAATACCGGTTGGGTGGAACTGCCACATTTCGATATCTTGCATCGGAACGCCAGCACGAATTGCCATACCAACGCCGTCACCGGTATTGATTAATGCATTCGTTGTGGACTGGTAAATACGACCAGCGCCACCAGTAGCCAATACTGTTGCTTTCGCTTTAATGTAAACAGTTTCGCCTGTTTCCATATCAATCGCGATAACACCAGCAACCTGACCTTTAGCATTCTTAACCAAATCAACCGCATACCATTCGTTTAAGAAGGTAGTACCGCCTTTTAAGTTGCCCTGATACAGAGCGTGCAATAATGCGTGACCAGTACGGTCAGCAGCAGCACAAGTACGAGCAGCCTGAGTTGGATTATCTGGACCCTTAGACTGACCGCCGAAAGGACGTTGATAAATACGACCTTCTTCGGTACGAGAAAAAGGTAGACCCATGTGTTCAAGTTCGAAAACAGCTTGCGGGCCTACAGAACACATGTATTCGATCGCGTCTTGGTCACCAATATAATCGGAGCCTTTAACGGTATCGTACATGTGCCAGCGCCAATCATCATTCGGATCAGCAGAAGCAATCGCACACGTAATACCACCTTGAGCGGATACTGTGTGTGAACGCGTTGGGAATACTTTAGTTACACAAGCCGTTTTAATACCGGCTTCTGTTAACTGCAATGCGGCACGCATGCCTGCACCACCGCCACCGATAACGATAGCGTCATAAGATAAAGTACGGATTTTATTAGACATGATTTATACGCCCCACAAAATATCAATGCCCCATACTAGATATACGAATACAAACGCCGCAGTTACTAGTAGGAAAAGGAAACGAATACCCGTTGGCTTGATGTAGTCAGTAGCGATTGTCCACATACCAACCCAGCCATGCGCACAAATCGAAATCAAAGCTAATAAGCTAGCGATCTTCATTGCAGTGCAAGAAAACAATTGTTGCCAATCGCTATATTGCATATCAGGGTGAGCAATAACAAAGCCCAACAAGAACAAGGTGTAAACTGCTAAAATAACTGCAGTTAATCGTTGAATGACCCAGTCGTATAACCCACTGCGTCCTAAATTAGTAATACTTGCTACCATACCCAAACTCCAGCCAAAGCGATCACGATTGCACCACCTACCAAGGTAATAATGGCACCAACTTTTCCGCCTTCTTTGGTTTCACCAATGCCTGCATCCATTACAAGATGTTTAATACCCGCAACTAGGTGGTAACCTATTGCAGATAAAATCAACCAAGTAATCAATTTTACAAGACCGTTATCAAACGTCGCTTTCAGCTCAGCGAAACTCTCTGCTGATTCAAGGGATGCATTTAATGCAACCAACATGAAAGCAACAGCAAAGAATAATGCGAAACCAGAAATACGATGAAGGATAGAGGCCTTTGCAGGAAGTGGGAGCTCTATAGTAGTCAGATCCAGATTTTTAGGTCTATTGCTATTCACGGCTCATCTACACTCTATTTTATTGTCACTGTTTAAAAACTAAACAGTTAACGTTGGCTTAAAATAATCAACAACAAACTGCATAACGTTTACGCAGATAAATGTCGCGACAAATTATAATCATCCATACACTGTTTTACAAACTATAAGGCGCAACTAAAATAAAACTTCATTTTTTAAACGCGCTAATTACGACAATTAGTCTAGTATACTTTCTGTACAAGAAAAATTTTTAACGAGATTTAGTGCGGGCTACAGACAATTTAAAAGCGCTATAGCAACCTAAGTTGACAACAAATATGCGCCCTCTAGAGCATTTGAGTAATTGACAATCACACCAGACGCTCTATAGTTTCGCCCTTTATTTAAGCAGTAAATTAAGCGCAGAAAGCTTTTTTAACTCGAATAACGCAAATGAATTCAGTAGCAGGAGGCCTTCATGGCTGATATTAAAGCGACACTTACCGTCGATGGCATTGAAGAAAACTTAGAATTGCCAGTATACAAAGGCACCCTAGGACAAGACGTTGTTGACGTGCGCAGCCTAACCAGTAAAAACCTTTTTACTTATGATCCTGGTTTTGTTTCTACTGCAGCGTGTGAATCTAAAATTACTTTCATCGATGGTGCAAAAGGTGTTTTATTACACCGCGGCTACCCTATCGATCAACTTGCTGAAAATTCTGACTACTTAGAAACGTGTTTCTTATTGCTTCATGGCGAGCTACCAACAGCTGAAGAAAAAGCAACGTTTGTAAGCACTATTAAGAACCACACAATGGTTCACGAACAGCTTAACCATTTCTTTAATGGTTTCCGTCGTGATGCTCACCCAATGGCCGTTATGTGTGGTGTTGTAGGTGCTTTATCAGCGTTTTATCATGACTCTATGGATATCAGCAATCCTCAGCATCGCCTAATCTCAGCACACCGTTTAATCGCAAAGATCCCAACGCTTGCTGCTATGGTTTATAAGTATTCTATTGGCCAGCCGTTTATGTATCCACGTAACGACCTGTCTTATTCTGAAAACTTTTTACACATGATGTTCAATACTCCATGTGATGAGAAGCCAATCAGCCCTGTTCTTGCCAAAGCAATGGACCGCATCTTCTTATTGCACGCTGACCACGAGCAAAATGCTTCAACGTCTACAGTACGTTTAGCAGGCTCGACTGGCGCCAACCCATTCGCTTGTATCGCATCCGGTATCGCTGCACTATGGGGTCCTGCTCACGGCGGTGCTAACGAAGCCGTATTGAACATGCTTGAAGAAATTGGTGACGAATCTAATATCGACACATTTATTGCTAAAGCTAAAGACAAAGAAGATCCTTTCCGTCTTATGGGCTTCGGTCACCGTGTTTATAAAAACTTCGACCCACGCGCAAAAGTTATGAAAAAGACTTGCGACGAAGTATTAGCAGAACTTGGCTTAGAAAACGATCCTCTATTGAAGATTGCAATCAAGCTTGAAAAGATTGCTACTGAAGACGAGTACTTCGTTAAACGTGGCCTATATCCAAACGTAGATTTCTACTCGGGCATCATCCTAAAAGCGATTGGCATTCCTTCTGAAATGTTCACTGTTATTTTTGCAACAGGCCGTACTCCTGGCTGGATTGCTCACTGGAACGAAATGATCAGCAGCGACTACCGCATTGGTCGTCCTCGCCAGCTTTATACAGGCTCTCCTAAGCGCGATTACCCTACAAAGTAATTCTGCCTTAAGAAAAAAGCCGCATCGTTTGTATGCGGCTTTTTTTTGCTCTGAATTTAAGCACAGGCTTAAAAATCATCTATGCTTTCTATATTGCTAATGGATGAGATAGATCATGCTAGAACCAGAGCGCCATACTCTTGGAAGTCAAAATAAACAACCGACACTAAACTTTAGCCAAATTGGAGAAACAATCTCCATGCTAGCCTTAACGGTTGCACAAATAGAAACTAGTATGAAAGAAGGCGATCAATCTGTTAATCAACTAACCGATAGCTTTACTGACTTAGCCAGCCACAGCCAGGAAATTATTGAAGAAGCGCAAAAATTAGACGTAAATATCCCCCACGAAGCAGAAATTCGACAAAATATGCTACAAGCCGCAGAAGGCTTAAGCGGGAAAATACAGCAGGCTGTTATCGCATTTCAATTCTACGACCGACTTAGTCAGCGCCTTGATCACGCATCCCACAGCTTAGAAAAAATTGGACACCTAATAGCTGATTCAGGTGAGCGCTATCAAGAAGAAGCTTGGAGAAGTGTACAAGAAGACATAAAAAGCAGCTATACCATGGAAGCTGAACGCATTATGTTTGAACACATTATGCGTGGACATAGCGTAGCAGAAGCATTAGAAATCTATCACCACCAATTCAAAAAAGAAGCTGAAGAAAACTTTGATACGGATGACGATGTAGAATTATTCTAAATTTTCTCTATTTTGAATTAATTTCCACGCTATCACCGATACTCAATTCCATACCCTTAGAATATTTAAAGGTTAGGTTCTGACCAAAATAAATCTTCTTATCACGGCGACAAAAGCGCAATAAAACAGGCAAAATACCGGCTTGTTTCAAGCCCGTTTCAGGGTTGATCGTTGGAATAACACATCGCTCGCAAGGTTTTACAACACTCATCAAAACCTGATTCGCAATCAGTCCTTGCCAATCAATTTCAGCAAAAGCTTCCGTTCCTGCAATAACAATATTAGGCCTAAAGTTTCTCGCACTGACTTCAGCATCAATACACTCTTTATTTAATGCCTCAATACTAGTTTCAGAGACGACCAATAATGGAAAACCATCCGCGTAACTCACTTTAGTTCCTAGCTCTGCATACTTTAGATCAGCAGCCCTTTCACACTCCCCTTGATAAATTAATCGACACTCGCGATCTAGAATACGACTAAACCAGTGCGCCGCTTCGTCACCACAATCTAATCCCTTAACGTTATCAGACCAAATAGCGACATCTTGCAAGCTCCCTTCAACTGGCAAGCAAAATGATTTTTCTAGCTCAGAATCAACAGTTTGTTCAGCCCAGACCCTACCATTATCAATACGCGTTAAAATAATGGCCATCAAAGGTAATTCGCGTTGCGTTAAGAATTCACCCGAATGGGCATCAACAAGCATCCAGCGTCGATCATAAAGAGGCCCCTTATGATCGAAGTGAAGATTTGAAACAGCGATACCTGCACAAGATTTAATCGGATAAATGAACAATTGGCTAATTAGAGGCAGCATGTAGATGTCCGTTTTACTAAGATTTAATACACGCCATCATAATACATTTACTCGAGATAAAGATTGTTATTTCTCTTCCATCCCGAGCTTCTTGCGGATAATTCTCTGCACTTCTTTTGTTAGCTGTTCAGGCTGAAACTTTGATAAGAAGCCATCACAACCAACTTTTTCTACCATAGCTTTATTAAAATTACCGGATAATGAAGTGTGCAATACAATGAACATCCCCTTCAAGACTGGATCTTTACGAATTTCCGTGGTGAGCATATAGCCATCCATTTCAGGCATCTCAGCATCGGTAATCATCATTAAGACATCATTCGCGATATCTTTTCCTTCCGCCTTCCAAGCCTCTAATACTTGATAAGCTTCCAAGCCATTATGTGTCGCAACAACATCAATCCCAAGCTTCTCAAGTACGCCAGTTACTTGATTTAAAGCCACCTGAGAATCATCTGCAATTAAGATTTGCTTACCCTTAATGCACTCAACGAGTTCATCATCAACCCAATCATCACTAATTTCTACATTATATGGCGTAATTTCAGCTAAAACCTTCTCAACGTCAATAATCTCAACAATTCTATCATCCATCTGCGTGATAGCCGTTAGATAATGCGAACGCCCTGCACCAGCAGGGGGTGGTAAAATCTCATTCCAATTCATATTAACGATGCGCTCAACCCCGGAAACCAAAAAGGCCTGCACTGTCATATTGTATTCAGTCACAATGATCGTTGAATTTTCATCGATCTTAGTCGTTCCCATCTTAATTGCACGGCGCAAATCAACCACAGGAATTGTTTGACCGCGTAGATGCGTTACCCCTACGACAACTTCATGGCGATCAGGAATCTCCGTTAGAGGTGGTAAACTAAGCACCTCTTGTACCTTGAACACATTAATTGCAAATCTCTGACTGCCACCCAAACTAAACAACAATAGCTCCAGTCTATTTTGCCCAACTAACTGGGTACGCGCGTCAACAGTGCTCAGAACACCACTCATAGTCCACTCCACAAATGCTTTATCCTATAAGTGTAGTCAAGCAAGATTGAAACGCATGGCATTATTTTTCATTTATCGACTACAATTAATTAGAAATCTGAGGAATAGCATGCATCCAAAAACCAATGTATTACTCGCTAGACAGCCAATCTTCGACAAAAAGCTGTCTACCATAGGCTACGAGCTGCTCTATCGTCCTATTCCAAGTGACGATGAAGGCTGGCAGCAACACTGTGGAGACCTAGCGACCAATGAGGTATTAGTGACTGCCTTTGATGATATTGGGATTGAACACGTCACCGCAGGCTGCCCTGCCTATATCAACTTCACAGAACACTGGCTCAGTAACCCACCACCGTTCAACCCTCAAAGTGTCGTCATTGAAATCCTTGAGCATATTAAAGCCAGCGCTGAAAATGTCAGTGCGGTTGCGGCACTTAGAAAGCGTGGCTACCTAATCGCCCTCGATGACTACCTAGGCGATCCTGCTCAAGATCCATTCCTGCCCCATGTCGACATCATTAAATTAGATATTTTAGCCTTAAAAAGTATCGACAACGCCAGACAAATCATTGAACGTAAAGGCAAAGAAAATTATTTATGGCTAGCAGAAAAAGTCGAAACCCAGCAAGAGTATGAAGCCTGTCGACAAGCAGGCTGTGACTATTTTCAAGGCTATTTTTTCAGTAAGCCGGCTAATATTTATGGCAACAAGTCGGGCAGCAATAAAGTACGAATCATCGAATTGATTTCTGAACTCCAGGATCCTGACATAACCGCTAAGCATCTTGAAGGCTTATTAGCGAAAGACCCTGCACTGAGCTTTCGCTTATTAAAACTGGTCAACTCCGCTGCTTTCAATCAGCAAAATAAGGTCGAATCGCTTCAGCGCGCTGTGATGGTTGCAGGCTTACAGCAAATAAAGACCTGGGTTACCATGCTCAGCTTAGGTAAATTAGAAGACAAGCCAAAAGAGCTAAGCAAGCAATCTCTACAACGCGCCTTCTTTTGCCAATCCTTATCAAAATCCATCCCTGGCATCGCCAATGATGTTGCGTTTACTGCAGGGCTTTTCTCTAATCTAGATGCCTATTTCGACACCCCTTTAGTTCAATTATTGGACAAAATTCATTTGCAGACAGATATAAAAACAGCTCTCATAAAAAAGTCGGGCAAACTAGGATTTATTTTTACGACGGTGATTTTTATGGAAAAAGGGGAATGGCAAAAAATTCGCTGGTCACTCTGGAAAAAAACAGGACTCGATCCGAGTGAAATTGAGTGGTTATATTTAGAATCGATTAAAGAAGCCGAGCAATTGCTCGACTCCAGTCTTAACTAAGCATCAAGAAACAAGTTATTTCTTAGGATAACCCGTAATATCTCGAATAGATTGATACAGAGGCTTCATCCGCTGATACATCTTTTTATAAACTTCTTTATACAAACGATCATACATTTGAACTGTCGCTAAATCCGGCTCAAAGACTTCACCTAAGCGCGTCATTTTCTCAATAGCTTCGCCATAGCTGGGATATACTCCTAAACCAACAAAGCAATTGATTGCCGCACCCAGCCCAGACGCTTCGAAAGTATGAGGACGCTCCGCCGCCATACCAAATATATCAGCGGTCAACTGCATTGCTGCATCACTTTGGGAGCCACCGCCCGATACACGTAAACGTGTAATCTTAGTACCGCTACGTCGCTCTATTTGTTCTTTACCTGACCGTAATTCATAGGCCAAACCTTCTAAGATAGCTCGATATACATGAGCACGCTTATGCACATCACCAAAACCAATGAGTGCTCCCTTACCCTCTGGTCCCGGCTGACGAACACCTGGAGACCAATAAGGCTGCATCATTAACCCCATAGAGCCCGCAGGAACCTGGTTCAACAACTCATCAAAAAGCTGCTCAGTTTCAACACCTAACTCTTTTGCTTTACGCTGCTCAGCTTGGGCAAATTCATTCTTAAACCAACTAACCATCCAAAAACCGCGATAAACCATCATCTCTGTATTATAGATACCCGGCATAGCAGCAGAATATGGTGGAATAAAAGGGATAGTTTCAACATACTTTTTAGTCGATGTATTAATCGTTGCAGTCGTGCCATAGCTTAGACAACCGACATGAGGCTCTACACCACCAGAACCTAGAACTTCACACGCCTTATCCGATGCTGCCGCTATCATTTTTAAACCGACCGGCAAGGAAGTAAACTGAGCGGCTTCTGCAGTAATTTCCCCAAGCAACTCACCGGGCTTAACAAGATCAGGCATCATTTCCCGAGTTGCAGCTAGTAACTTCCATTTTAAATCACTTTTCTTCGCCCACTGCTGCTTACGATAGTCGTAAGGCAAGTACCCCATAGTGGAACCGGTTGAATCTTTTAACTGGTCCGTTAATTTATAAACGAGATACGTCGATAAACTAATATAATGGCGAGTTTTCTTCCAGATTTCCGGTTGCTGCTGTTGAATCCAATTATCACGTGCTTTTGCTCTTAGCTCTGCAATAACATTCGACAAACCCAAAGCCTTTATCAAGAAACCCCAGATTCCAGACAGAGGTTTTTCAATTTCAGCGCGGCGCTGGTCCATCCAAACGATTGCAGGTCGCAGAGGCTTCTTATTCTCGTCTAGATTAATCATGGTATATCGCTGAGTTGTTAACGATACACCTTTAATCTCCTCAGGCTTAACAATGCCTTGCGCCCATAAATCTTGGCAAGCTTGGCCCAGAGAGCGCCAATAATAATCTGCATCCTGCTCAGCCCAGCCAGGATTCTTGGAAAAGTAAGCTTCCAAATCAACCTTGCTTTTAGCAATTTCATTCCCTTGTTCATCAAATACCAAAGCACGAATGCTCTGCGTTCCATTATCAATGGCAAGTACATATTGCGGCTGAGTCACAGCATCACCCTTTTTAATTGTTATAGTTATCTGGTCACTGATTTAAGCTGGAATACTGTAATATGTATTCCAAATAGTCTTATAGCGGCTTAACTCTTGCTGCCACTGTTCTTCAGACCAAGACAGCTCTTCACAACAAATTGCTTTTATTTTTTCTTCAAAAACCAATCCGCCACGCTCAACCAACAAACCCACACGAGTTCTGCGTAATAATAAGTCATCAAGATGCATAACCGCTTCATTGCGCGCTGACCAACGTAGTTCAGCCCACATTGCCTGAGCACCGGGAATAACTTCCATCTCGTGATCATGAGCCTGCGCTAATAGTGCATCACCATCCATGCCATAATGGCCTTGCAGTCGTTTTTGTAAATAGGTTGGTAAACGAGCAAACAAAGGATTTTGAGGTTTCGATTTAGTGAAAATATCGGCACCAGAGTCTTTAGCATTGAATCCTGGCAGGTATTCAGCAGCCGCCGCCAAAACGTCCAGCGCAATTAAACGGAAAGTCGTTAATTTACCACCACTGACCGTTACCAATCCATTGTCATTCCAAACACTGTGATCACGTTTTTCTTTTGACGGGTTTAAAGCCCCTGAGCTCACTAAAGGACGAACCCCAGCCCAAGAAGAAATAATATCTTTTTCTTTCAGCTCTGCTTTTGGAAATTGGAAGTTGGCAACTTTCAACAAGTACTCTAATTCTTCACGAGTCATGCTCGTTTCATTATTATCGATACCATTATTATCTAAATCCGTTGTTCCAATAACCGTGCGCCCTTCCCAAGGAAAGATAAAAATAGGACGTTTATCATCTGGGTGCATAGCCGTAAAAGCGGCACCAACAGGCAAGCGCCAACTTGGCACAATTACATGACTTCCACGTGCAGGTCGGATATTTTTTTCCTCACTGACCTCACCACGCAATTCATCACCCCAGGCGCCAGTCGCATTAATGACAACTTTCGACTTGATGTCATACGTCTCACCCGTTTCAGCATCTGCCAAAACTGCGCCAACAACCTTATCACCGTCCTTTAAAAGCGACTTAACACCCATGTAATTAATGACGTCGGCGCCATCTTTTTGAGCTTCTCGTAATACACGAATAACCAAACGGGAATCATCCGTTACGGCATCCGCAAATTGAGTCCCACCAATTAATTCATCTTCATTGATCAGTGGACTTAAATATTCAAAATTCTGAATTTTATGAAATTTCCGATATTTCTTGCCGGCAAAAAAATCATAAATACGCAATAAGGTATTAAAAACAAATGGACCTGGAAAGCCACCTTTATAATGGGCCATTAAATAACTCATTTGGTCGACCAACCCAGGGGCTTCATTCATTAAGCGTTCACGCTCAGTTACTGAATGCATCGTTGTTTTGATATCACCCGCAGCAATGTAGCGCAATCCACCATGTACCATCTTCGAAGAACGACTTGACGTTCCCCAAGCATAATCTTGGCGTTCTACCAATAATACTTTCTGGCCACGACGTGCAGCTTCTCGCGCAATGCCAGCACCCGTGATACCACCACCGGCTATAACGAGATCCCACTCATTATTCGCATTATCTTTTAGACGATCAATTAATAAATCGCGATTACCGGCTTGCCAAGCTTGCTGCCACATAGTGCTTTAATACCTTTATTGCCTGCTCTTTTGAGCAGGATTTAATGTTGAGAATGTAGTTAAAATTTCTTTATTTTTTATCGTCTTCAATCAAAATACCTGGATTCAAGCGCTTTTCAGGATCGAAGTCATTAATTAAAGTTTCGATCACGCGCATGCCCAGCTCGCCTTTTTCTGCCGACATATACGGCGCATGGTCACGACCCACACCGTGCTGATGAGAAATCGTCGCTCGACCTTGAGCAATCACTTCACAAGTATTGCCCTTTAGTTTTTTCCAACGAGCCAAAGTTTCTTCATAGGTATCAGCACAACGGAAGAAATAAGTTGTATAGATGCTCGAACCTTGACCATAAACATGAGAAAGATGAGTGAATACCATCACATCTTCGTTATCGTCCTTTAACGCCGTACGCAAAGATTCTTCCATACCGTTCATTAAGTTATCAACGTTATCCCAATCGGTAGACGTTTCTAATGTATCAACAGCAATTCCCTGTGCCCAAGTCGTTTCACGCAAATAAGGGAATTTAAAACGACCATGTGCCCAAATAGAACCCATGATGTTTGCTAGCGGACCGCCAACACCCTTGTACTTTTTCAAAATCTTTTTAACTTGCTTCATCGACGTTTTGTTTTGGAATTTTGTGCCAGTAACACCAAACGTCAACATACAGCGATTATCATCCAAACCGCGGAAGCGTAAATAGCCATCAAGCATTTTAAACTGCTTCAAGGTTGTGCCTAAGTTTGCATGAGCACGAGTCTCTGCAGCGTTACTGACACGCATCATAGACATTGGGATTTTTTGCTGAGCGACTTCACGAGCAACCGCTTTACCTGCTTCCCAGTTTGGCATAAAGCAAACCATGAATTTTTCTTCTTGCGCCACACGTATTACACGGACCTTTACTTCGGTGTAGATGCCCATGCGACCTTCCATGCCCATCGTCACTTCACGCATATCCGGACCGGCTGAAGAAGCAGGAATTGTTGGAATATCCATTGTACCTTGCATTGTTTCAAGCTTTCCGCCTGCAAACATTTGCTCAATACGGCCATAGCGTAAAGATTGCTGTCCTGAAGAACGTGTTGCGATCCAACCACCAATAGTAGAAAGTTCCCAAGATTGAGGATAATGGCCAAGGGTATAACCGCGGGCTTGCAATTGCGCTTCTACTTGTGGCCCAGGAGTCCCTGCACCGAACGTCGCAATTTGACTTTCTTCGTTCAATTCCATCAACTGGTTCATATGACCCATATCAATGGTAAGAATCGCTTTCTCATTTTTTTGTGGAGTAATATGACCAGCAACGGATGTACCACCACCATAAGGAATAACAATAAAGTCATGCTCTACGGCCAAATCTAAAATTTCGCGAACCTGGGCGCTGGTTTCAGGGTAAGCAATACCATCGGGAAAGACTTCAAAATCACCACTACGCATCGCTAACCAATCAGGAAAACTTTGACCACGAGCGTGGCGAACACGATCTTCGGCATCAGTGACAATTAGGGGATGCTCAGGTAAGCGAGACGCTGGGACTTTAGCAATAACACTTTCTAGCGTTGCATCTTGCAAAGCTTTCGGTTCACCGATAAAGCTACGAATCAGAGCACCACCATGTTCAGAAACTTCTTTCGTAGTACTGTCATCACCCCAACCGTTCCAACGACGCATATTCTTCTCCAAATATTTTTTTATTTTTTGAGTCAGTAATAGACCCATGGCGCAGGTAGCGCTAATATGTCGGACTAGTTTACTAACGCACTCAACTTTAGCAACGACGCTTTCGGACAGTCGCGTAGTAAATTAGGACATCATCCGTGAAAAGAGCACTCTGAAAATAGCATTATGACTGAAGACCGCCTTGGATCCGCCTCAACCGCTGCGCTGCGCCAATACTTACGAGCTGCACAAGATTATGGCATTGAAGCAGAAGACGCGCTTGTACAAAATGATCTTCCTATCGGCATACTGGATAACAGCATTAGCCGAGTCACAGGAACTGAGTTCCAGCGTTTAATTCGCTGGCTTGTCGACGCCTGCAACGACCCCCTGTTCGGTCTTAAAAGTGGCTCTTACGTTCAGCCTGGTTCTTACAGCATTTTTGGCTACATGATCATGAACTGTCGCAGTGCACGAGAAGCTCTGCATATGACTCCAATGTATGAAAGCATTGTGGGTGATATGGGGGTTACCAAGCTTGAGAAAGCAGGAAGTCGTCTCGCCGTACGCTGGGTTTGCCAATATGATGACCCTATCATCATTCCACACATGATCGATAACGTTCTTTTCTCCTGGACCCAATTCGCGCGTTATCTGGCCGACCTGCCCGACGGGAAACCTTATTTTGTACAACTAGAGCGTGATGAACCGAGCAATGAAGTTTTAGCGACTTACCAAGAAATGTTTGGCTGTGACATAGAGTTTAATGCCAAGCGCAGTGCGCTAATCGTCGATGAAGAAGTACTCGAAATCCCTTTGCGCCAACCTGATCCAGGCTTATTGCAGAGTTTAACTCAGCAAGCCGAATCAATGATGGATGAACTAAAACAAAAGAAAACGATCATTTTGCAAGTTCGAGCAGTTTTACGCCGTTTAATGGAGCATGAACTGCCTCGCAAAGAGAAAGTTGCAGAAGCTCTTGATATGACAGAGCGTACCTTGCAGCGCCGCCTACAAGAAGCAGGCACAGGCTACCAACAATTACTGGATGACATTCGACGAGAGACAGCAATTGAATGGCTAACCACAACCCAAGTTGCTATAAACGAAATTGCTATCAACTTAGGTTTCAGCGAGGTTCGCTCATTCCATCGCCGCTTTAAATCTTGGACAGGCCACGCTCCCGGGGAGTACCGGACGTTGCATACCAAAAACTAGGCACCCCGATTATTTCTGGCGATAATCGACACTGACTGTTCGACTTTTAGTGTTAACGCTTCAAAAACCCGCTGGGCGGAGATAGAACGATAACACGGTGGCTGAGCGTCCAAGCCATCATTTCGGCTCGGGTGATTACATTGTTTATTCAGGCAAGGAGCGCAGTCATAGTCACTACTCAATACTTCCGCATTCGGCCCAAGAACACCCGTTAATACAGCGTCTGTCGCACCATAAATTGAAACTGACGGCACTTCTAAAGCCGCGACCACATGAGATAACCCCGTATCAACTCCCACTACGCCCTGAGCATAAGCGAGGTAGGCGTTCAATGCATTCAAACCCATTTTAGGTAAAACAACTACACCCTCAATTCCGGCAGCAATGCGTTCAGCGCGTGCTTTTTCTTCTTCATTCCCCCAAGGAAGTACCACCTTCCTCCCTGACTTAACGACCATATCCGCTAGCTCAAGCCAATAAGTTTCTGGCCACAACTTAGTATCCCAAGTCGTTCCATGGAGAAATAGCCAATATTCGCCTTCTACATCAGGACGCGACCAACGACTTTTATCGATACCATAAGAGAAGGTATTAGGGAGCTGATAATTCAATACTTGAGATAATAGTTGGCGCACGCGCGGAATTGCATGCTGACCCTTGGCAACCGCCTGAGGAAACTGATACGCCATGGCGGCTAATGGCTCACGACAAGATTGCTTATCTAGACCATATCTCGGCCCTTTCGCCATCCGCGTCACTGCGGCGCTTTTTATCAGGCATTGCGCGTCCAAAACGATATCGTATTCGCAATTGCGCAACTCTCGATAAAAAGCTTTCATTTCTGCACGCACGTCGGCACAAGTTAAATTTTTACGCCAGCGACGCCAAGCAATAGGAATAACCTTCTTAACTGCTGGGTGCCAGCTAGGTATGTCAGCAAAAGCTTCTTCAACCAGCCAATGAATTTCTAAGTTCGGTATTTGCTGGTAGGCATCCTGCACAGCAGGCAGGGCATGAAACACATCCCCAAGCGAAGACATTTTTACCAACAATACTTTCATTCAGAATACTCACATCGAACACGACAATTTTGCCGCCTTTATACCACGAGGGACCGATCCCGTCACTTTATCCGTTGAATAAGGCATGCTAAATTGAGACCTCAAACTCTAGACTTTCACTCTTTGGCTGTGCTGATTTAATGCTACCTGCTTGACGTATTTTTTGACTAATGGTTTCCCCAGCAATTCGGCCATTAAGAATACACAACGATAAAAAGGTCCCTTCTAATGAGCGAACTCCCGCACACCCAGCTCCTCCAAACCCTGCGGCCTCTCCTGCCGCATATAAACCATGTATGATTTCACCATTGCAATCGACCACTTCACTGCGTGTATTTGTTTCAAATCCCCCCATACTCTTTCGGCTAATAATACGTGTCCGTATCGCAATTAAAGGACCCGCTTTTTCATCATTTATTTTTTGCTTCTTTAACGTTCGCACTTTATCGCCTCGCCACTGACGTAAAAAATGAATACGGCGTATTTGATCATCCGTGGTGAACTTTAACCCACGTTGAATTTGCTCATCATAATCGTCAACTGCCGCTTGTACCTGCGCTAATTCAACCGGCATTTCAACAGAGCCTACCTGATTCATTTTACTCACAAGCTCAACCAGGCCGTCGGCGAATACTACATCCTCACAATCACTCATCAACCACTGAACCATTTCCTCATTGCCCTTCAAAGCCATTTTCAGAATGCCTAACCAGCTTTTATTTTTGAAGGCTTTATTCAAATGTGATCCAGATACGGCTAATTCCTTACAAGCAATTTTATAATTCATGATTTGCCAACTGTACTGGCCGTCTAATTGCCCGGTGACCTTGCATAAATTGTGCGTATCAAAACCAGTGACTAAAGGCATCGGTCCAATGCGACTTCCTTTTGCATCTAACCACAAGGAAGAACGGGCAGGCATAAGGCTTAAACCATGATTAGGGTATTCCGGTTTAGGGTGTTTGATGCCTGAGGCGTAGTTCCACATCCACCCCCTATTTTTGATACTGCCGCCATTATTCGCTATCTGGTCGTGCAACAAGCCGTCGGCATAGGGGTGAGACCCCGATAAAATATTTTCTGGGTAATTACCATAGGCCTGTATATCCCAATGCCTTTTAACCTGAGCTAGATTACCATTAATCCCTCCGGCACAAATTACGATGTGCTCGCTGCTTATTTTAAAGCCTTGCCACTGACTTGAAGAATCATCACGCTCCGACTCAACAACCCCCTCACAGCCAATAATTTTCTGGCCACAATACAGAAATGACTCTACTTTATGCTGAAATTTAATCGTTAGCTTGTCTTTATTTTTATGAGTTAACAACGCTTGAATGAGTGCTTGCGTTACACCGTACCCCGTTCCCCAAGCAACATGATATCTAGGCACAGAGTTTCCTCGACTACCTTGTTGAAATCCATACTCACCACGCTCTACCCAATGCACAATGGGGAAAAACTGGATGTCAAATGCCTTCAACCAATCATAAACGTCTTCACGGTTTCGCTCTATATAGGTATGAGCCCAAGCTTTTGCATAACGATCTTTACTATCATCTTGGCTGAACTCAGCAGCTCCAAACCAGTCTTTTAAAGCTAATTCTTTATTATCTTTGATGCCGTTTAAGCGCTGCAAAGGGGTATCAACAAACAACATCCCTCCAAATGCCTCATTGGCCATCCCGCCAAAATTTTTCTCAACATCACGATCGATTAATAAAACAGCTTGATCACGGTCGAGTAATTCAATGGCTGTGGAAATGCCCGCGATACCACCACCAATTACTAATATCGGAGTTTCATATTGAATATTGGCTTTCTCTTTATCGACCATGATGCTCACCTAGGGTTAACAATATTATTGAATCTTATTGTTAACAGCTAAAGGGGAAGCCAAAAGGGGAAATATGGACAGAGCATTGACTTAAAAAGCCAATGGCAAACAAGCATTGATTTAAGTCATCAAAACCCAATACGTGACACTCTCTTACTTAACCGAATAGGTCAAAATTAATACCGCCATCCTCACTACTATCCATCCAGCCAGCCGGCTTACTAAAAGTCTGCTCCATAACTCGAGCAATCGAGTCAGTTAAAGCGCGCGTAGGCTTATCACCCACCATCGCAGCGAGCTTTACCTCATCCTGGCCAATGCAAGTGGCCAACTCCATAATGCCGATGGCATTTTCACGCATTAAAACTTGGGCTTGCTGCTGCCTAATTATCTTCTTATCTTTCATAAATAACTCTTGGAACGATCGTTTTATTAACTTTTTGTCACTAACATTTTTCTGTATATAAATGTATGAGCGCCTTTAAACTAACACAACATTATTGCATTATTACGCCTTAATTAACGCCGTCACATTTTACTTTAAATTGTGTCACAAGATAGTAGGACTCTGGTATGCGCCGTGTTGTCGTTACAGGTATGGGAATTGTAGGTTGTCTTGGCAATAATAAAGATGAAGTTCTCGCGTCCCTAAAAGCTCAACAATCTGGAATTCAATTCGTCCCTGATTATCAAGAGCAAGGTTTACGCAGCCACATTGCCGGACGTCCAAATATTATTTTAGAAGAGCACATTGATCGTAAACTGAAACGTTTCATGGGTGACTCAGCGGCTTATTCTTACCTATCCCTTCTGCAAGCGATTAGCGATTCGGGCTTAACCGATGAACAAGTCAGTTCTTTTAGAACTGGGATTGTTGCAGGTTCTGGTGGAGCTGATTGTAGCGACATCATAGAATCTGTGGATACTCTACGAGCAAAAGGTGTGCGTCGCGTAGGGCCTTATCGCGTGACCCGCACAATGGGCAGTACGATTTCAGCTAACCTAGCAACGGCCTTTTCAATAAAAGGAACCAACTACTCGCTCACCTCCGCTTGTGCGACTAGTTCACACTGCATTGGCCATGCAGCAGAGCTCATTCAATGGGGTAAACAAGATGTTGTATTTGCCGGCGGCGGCGAAGAAGAACACTGGTCCCTCTCCATGCAATTTGATGGTATGGGCGCCCTTTCAACTAAATACAATGACAATCCTAGTCAAGCTTCTCGTCCTTACGACCAAGAAAGAGATGGGTTTGTCATCGCCGGTGGTGGCGGTATGTTAGTTTTGGAAGAATACGAGCATGCCAAAGCACGTGGCGCCAATATCTATGCTGAATTAGTGGGTTATGGCGCAACATCGGATGGCGCCGATATGGTTTCTCCTTCCGGTGAAGGCGCGACTCGTTGTATGCAACTGGCGATGAATGAAGCTCAACTCGATATCGACTATATCAATACGCACGGTACGAGCACTCCAGCCGGGGACATTACCGAACTATTGGCCACGGCGAATGCTTTTAAGCAATTTAACGGCTTCGACTTACCCGCGCTGAGCTCTACCAAATCATTAAGTGGCCATTCTTTGGGCGCTGCTGGTGTACAAGAAGCAATCTACTCCCTACTGATGATGAAGCATAATTTCATCTGTGGTTCCGCCAATATCGAGTCTTTAGATAGCGATGCTTTAGGCTTGCCAATCATCCAAGACAATATAGAAGCTAAATTAAATGTAATTATGTCGAATAGTTTCGGTTTTGGCGGTACAAATGCGAGTTTAATTTTCAACAAGCTATAAAAAGTGACATACTCAGGTTTTATTATCAATCGACATTATTATTACATCGGACACGATTGATACAAAAACAATAACAATGAAATTGACTGCTCTATTAATAATATAGGTAAGTAGCAGGCATACAGAAACGGATTCAGATCGAATGACTCAAGCAATCATCGACCCAAAAGAAATACAGCAAGCAATGAAAGAAGATAAAGGCATCGACAAGCTCTACCAAATTGCGGAACAACTGGCTGAAGATTTCTCACTTTTCCCCAGTATCGATGACGATACAATTAACAAACATGTTCAAGGTTTAGTCAGCAGCAACGACTGCCAGCGCCAACGCGAAGAATTACGCAATCTAGATATCGATAATTACATCGAGCGTGTTGTAAGCCCGAGTGAGAATAGTAATCGTATGTCGGCCAAGACCGTAGTTAAGAGTCTAGCCCACAAGATTTTAACTGAATTTGAAGAAGGCCCACTTTATGTCGCTGAAGTTGAATTAGACTTTGGCACCTTCTTCCGCAGGATCGGCTTCGTTTGCCAAGACAGAGAGCATAATAATGGGGCTTGGCTACCGCGTCATCACCACCTTGCAGCTCAACAAATTCGAAATTTCGCCAAACACTCAATTCCTGTGGTTACTTTAATCGATACACCGGGAGCGGATGCGGGTGAAGAAGCCAATGCCAATAATCAAGCCCATTCGATTAGCCATCTAATCACTGAAATGGCAAATCTTGATGTCCCCTCTCTTGGCATCATTTGGGGAGCTGGATATTCTGGGGGAGCAATCCCATTGGCAACCGCCAACCTGCTATTATCCGTACGTGATGGCATCTTCAATACCATTCAACCACAAGGTCTTGCGAGTATTGCGCGCAAGTACAACCTTAGCTGGCAAGAATGCGCTAAATTCGTCGGTGTTTCGGCTTTTGAACTAGAAGAAATTGGTGTTATCGATGGCATTATTGATTACGCCCCAAGTGATGAAAGTGAAAAGCAATACAATCTTCTCCGTGCCATCGTATCAGGCATTCAGTCAATAGAAGAAGGTTCCGCTGAATTTGCTCGCAACAACCCTTATCTAATGGCGCATTATCAGCGCAGTGTTACCCGCTTCTTATCGCCTTCCGATAAGCTGGATAAGATGCAGAGTCAATCGAGCTTTTTCTTAGCGAAAAACCCAACTGAACACGTAAATGTGTTTGGTTTAACTTATCGTTATTTACGCTACCTAACACTACGCCGTCGAATTCATTCCAATACCCTTGAAAACTACGGTCGTTTAGCCGAAAAAGAAGTACCACAGGGTGAATTAAGTCTGCGCTTAGAAAAGGCCGCACAACGTAAATTCCAAAACTGGATGCAAGCCCCGGAAAAAATTGTCTACGACGATACTCTGCATAAATCCTGGAAGAATTTCTGGAGTAAATTTGAAGATCGTGATGAAGAACGTAATAGTATCTTCAAGATGTTTCTTGGCGAACCCAAAGACAACTACCTTAAAGCAAAACAAGAACTTTGCTTTAATTTAGGCTTGTATTTATTTAATCGTTGGAAAGCAGACGCAACTAAAAACTTCCAAGGCTTAATGTCTTACATGGAAGATTATAAACAAAACCGTTTTTTATTGCGTGCAGACGATATTCTTGAACCTGCTGCTATTGCCGACTTCATTTTCAAAAATGAACACCCTCTGGCAAACTTAGTTTTAGAAACCGTCAGCCACGAAAGCCAACAGAAAATTACTGCGGCTATGCAGCAAGAACAAAATAAGGGTGAACTCAACCAACTGATTGCCGCGGCCTTAAATAAAGTATTACGCGCTGAAGCCATCAGCGATGAAATATGTGCTGAGTTAAAGCTCTCTGAAAAAACCATCGCCCTATCCAATAGCTTGGCTAATGTTACGGTTGAAGCGAACCGTCGTATATTTGAAGAAGCCTTAGCCCCTTACATCCAGTTCAAGCAAGAGAGCATTCAAAATCCTGCGCATCCTGACATCACCATCCTTGATGCAATTTTGCACGATGAATTACGTAATGATTTTGTTCAAGTTTGCCAAAACATGCTGGTATTCGGCGAACTCTATGATCACATCATTCACAATCTACCGACGGTTGCCAAAGAAGCCAATGTTGACCGTGCATTATCCCGTGAGTCTGTGCGTTCTTTATTGTTAACCTCTCTCGCTCAAGCAACCGAAGGTGATAGCTATACACCACAACAACGTGAATCCTTTGATCACTGGCTTAGTTATTTCAGCCAAAGTAATCAACGAGGTAACTTCTTAAAATCGGTTGAAGAATGGAAAAAACTCGCATTCCCACAACTCTCCGATACGTTGTTTGTAATTATTACTTTCTTCTTTGAAAAGTTATTACATGAATACCAGGAAGCGGAGCAAGAAGGAAAAACGTATAACGGCCGCATAAACCCTGTCAGCATTGGCCGCCGTAAAGATTTTTGGAACCGCCTCACCATGGCGTATCACGACTTGTTGATTCAACGCGTCTTAGAAGACATTAAGCGCGAGAAGAAAACCGGTCCTAATACTTTAATCGAAAAATTCTTTACTCAATTTGAAGAAATTAATAGCAATTTATTATCAGCCGACCCTGTTCATTTTCCGGGTTTTCGCAGCTCAATCGAACAAGCGTTAAACAAAGATATCACGCCTTGTGGCATCGTTACCGGCTTTGGCAACCTTTGTATTGATGGTGAAGAGAAACGTGTTGGAGCCTTAATTTCTAACCTAGATTTCCAAGCTGGTGCTTTTGACATGGCCAGTGCAGAAAAGTTTTGCAAGCTATTAGTGGAATGTGCTCGCCAGCAATTACCGGTTGTTTGCTTTATGTCATCCGGGGGCATGCAAACCAAAGAAGGCGCCGCCGCTTTATTCTCAATGGCCATCGTTAATGACCGTATAACTCGTTTCGTCCGTGATAATGATTTACCTATTATCATTTTTGGCTTCGGTGATTGTACCGGTGGCGCGCAAGCGAGTTTCGTCACTCACCCAATGGTACAGACCTATTATTTCTCTGGCACCAATATGCCGTTTGCTGGTCAAATTGTTGTTCCTTCTTATCTTCCAAGCACAGCGACTTTATCGAACTATCTATCGATATCACAGGATGCAATGGATGGCTTAGTGAAGCACCCTTGCTTCGATGACCTTGATGATCGTTTGAAAGCCATCGACCCCAACATTCCGGTTGCACGCTATTCCGTTAACGATGTACTCAGCCGGATATTAAAAGGCTTAGTCGTTGCTGAGCGTATGGCGCCAGATACTGGCATTAGTAATAACAAAGATAAAAAGTTTGCACCGATCAAGAAAGTGATGATCCACGCTCGTGGCTGTACCGCCGCCAAGCTAATTAAGAAAGCACAAGATAATGATATTCAAGTCGTTCTGGTGCAATCTGATCCTGACATGAATTCTGTTGCGGTTGATTTATTAGGCCCACAAGATCGTGTCGTCTGCATCGGCGGGAATACCCCCGACGAGAGTTACTTAAATGCCAAGAGTGTTATTCGCATCGCTCAACATGAGCAAGTCGATGCCCTTCATCCAGGTATTGGCTTCTTGTCTGAAAGTAGCCAGTTTGCAGCCCTCTGTGGCAACTACGACATAAACTTTGTCGGCCCATCGGTATCCTCCATGGAAACCATGGGAAACAAATCCAATGCAATTAATACCGCAATGGCGGCTAAAGTACCGGTCGTCCCTGGCTCCCACGGGATTTTGACCAGCTCTGCCAATACCGCCAGCGTCGCTGAAGAAATTGGTTACCCTGTATTATTGAAAGCGGTACACGGTGGTGGTGGTAAGGGAATTCAAGTCGTTGAACGCCCAGAGCAAATCCACACCCTATTCCATCAAATTTCTACCGAAGCTAAAGCGGCTTTTGGTAATGGTGATGTGTATCTAGAAAAATACGTTACTTCATTGCGCCATATTGAAGTCCAGATTTTACGTGATAGCCATGGCAATACCAAAGTATTGGGCCTACGTGACTGCAGCGTACAACGTAATAACCAGAAAGTTTTCGAAGAGTCTGGGTCAACCATGCTGCCGAGAATCCTTGAACAAGCCGTATATGATTATGCAGAAAAACTTTCTGATGCGGTTAATTACGTCGGCGCCGGTACCGTTGAATTTATTTATAATCTAGATGCTGATGCCATCTATTTCATGGAAATGAATACTCGATTGCAAGTAGAGCACCCCGTAACCGAACTGGTTTCAGGTATCGATATTGTCAGTGCACAGTTTGATATTGCTCAGGGTAAAAGCATTGCCAACCTTAAACCAAAGCAAAAAGGCTATGCTATTGAAGTCAGGGTAACCGCTGAGAAAGCCATTGTTAAAAATGAGCTTATTGATTTCGCCCCTTTCCCCGGCACGATCACAGAATGCGTATTACCGACGGCTGATCACATTGAACTAATCACTAGTGCAGGGACTGGCAAACAAGTATCCCCTTTCTATGACAGCATGATTGTACAGATCATTTGTTATGGTGAAGATCGTGACGATACGATCAAGAAGATGCGTGAATACTTAGAGCAGGTTCGTATCACGGGTGTTTGTACAAACATTACCGTATTGAAGCGCATTCTAGACGATAAAGTATTCCAGCTAGGGGATTATGATACGACCTACCTACCTCAATTCTTGGCCCGTACAGATGCTGAAGATTTGATTGCTGAAATTGAAACTTCAGCAGAGCTCAACAGTAATCAGGTTGATGCAAAAGCCTTAATGATTGAAGGCTCAGATGAAATCAAAGTACTTTCTCCGAGCACGAGTATCTTCTATGGATCGTCTTCACCAACTGAGCCCGCCTTTGCCAGTGAAGGGGATATTATTAATGTTGATCAGACATTATGCCTTATGGAAGCAATGAAGATGTTTACGCCACTAAGCTTAAAACATCTAAATGCCAACGGTAATGAACTCTACCCTGCTAATCAGCGTTATCGTATTACACGTATATTGAACAGCGATGGCCAGCAAGTGAATCAAGGTGATCTACTCTTTGTTGTTAAGCCAGTCTCGAATAACGAGTAATGTGAATAAATGACATAAGTTGACTAAATATCGATAGGATTGATGCCAAAAAATACATTATACTAGCATCAATCCTGATTTAGTTAATTAAGAGTTCATAATATGTCTCGTGCTGATGCCCTCCAAACATTCACTGCTGTTGTCAGAACGCGAAATTTTACTGCGGCAGCCGATTCCTTAGGAGTCACTCCTTCTGCTATTAGTAAGCAAATTAGCGGCCTCGAAGAACGCTTAGGAGTTCGCTTACTTAATCGTACAACCCGCTCCGTCAGCCCGACAGAAGCAGGCCAATTATTTTACCAGCACTGCGAAAATATCATTGAATCCATTGCCGAAGCCGAGCGTCTGGTTACAGATTTTGATGTTACTCCCAAAGGGCGCTTACGTATTACCGCCATGTCCAATTTTGGCCGCCGTGAATTAGCTCGGATGCTAAAGAACTTTTCCGATGTTTATCCCGATATCAGCTTTGAAATCTACATCAGTGACCGTCCAGTCGACATCGTTAAAGAAGGGTTCGACTTTGCATTACGCATCGGTACCCAAGAAGACTCCAGACTGATAGCCAAGCCGGTTGCAAAACAACGAATTATGGTTTGTGCGTCTCCTGAATACCTAAAAGAATGGGGAACCCCCGCTCGTTTTGAAGATATTCAAAATCATAGAATGCTGGTGATTGGTAATGCGGAGTATGCTCGTGCAAACTGGCTACGAGAATTTGAAAAGAGTCATTCATTTAGTATTAACGCCGTAGACCGCAAACTCATGGTGAATGATATTGACCTCGGTTACGAGGCTTGCTTACAAGGCATGGGCATTACCGCCCTGCCAAGCTATATCGCAGAACGTCACGTTCGTTCCGGGGAACTAACCCACCTCTTTGCCGATGTTGAAATTCCAGTCAGAACGATTAATGCTGTCTTTCCGCAAAACCGCTATTTATCGACCAAGAGCCGAGCATTTTTAGACTTTGTCACGTCCTATTTTGCCGACTCGATTTAGTCCTACTGTTGGCGCTATTGATCAGCATAGAATAGAGGCTAGCGTGCCTCTATCTCTTTCTCTTCAGGGCGTACTAGATCTAAGAACTTCTTAGGAATACGGGCAATCTTACGATCGTCATAATCAAAAAAGACAATCCCTGTTTTGGCCATTGTGACTAAACGACCCTCATCCGCACAAGTTACTCGATATATAAAATCACAGCCGTATTTATTAAAATCAGTGACACCCACTTCAAACTGTAGATTTTCACCGACAAATGACTCTGATTTGAACTCGACCATTAGGTCCGTCACCATTAACCCCAAACCACCGATATTAAACTCGCCAAAACCTAAGCTGCGTAAATAGCGCAAGCGTGCTTCATGTAATAGCGAGACCATACGATCATTACCAACATGGTTACCGTAATTAATCTCGGTCACACGAACATCCAATACCGTTTTGAAGGTATAAGCTTCTGGAAGTACTAATTTAACTCTGGCCACTGAACTCTCTCAACTAATTCGAATCACAGCTATACAGATGGATGCAGATACCTTAGCATCAGTGGTATAGCTTAAAAGGTGCGCATGATAGCCTTGTGGGTATGAGATCTACAATCTAATATTGATATTATATTTGGTAACGATTTGTTAATAAGAATTGATATGAAAAAAACACGTTCTATATTTTTAAAAACCAGCGCTATATTTTCTTTATCGCTACTCGCTGCGTTTCCCGCTTTAGCCACAATTCCTACTGCTGAAATTGATGCTCCCTTCGAAGCGAGGGAGTATACCCAGAAGCAGGTCACGACTTCAAAGCAAAGCCTACATCAATTATTAGGTCGCCATTACGAGAAACAGCGCTTAAACGATGAGCTATCCAGCAAAATTTATGACCTGTACATTGAATCAATGGACGGAAGCCGTAGCTATTTCTTAGAAAGCGATATTGCTGAGTTTGAACAATATCGTTTGAAATTAGACGATGGCCTAATTAAAGGCAATTTAAATGCCCCTTTTTCAATGTATAATCGCCTTCAGCAGCGTGTTACCGAGCGTTTATCGTTTCTATTAAAACAGCTGCCTGATGCGGCAAAAAAGTACAACTTTTCTAAAGACGAAAAATTAAGCCTTGATCGAGAAAATGCCGCTTGGTCAAAGGACTCCAAAGAATTGGACAACTTGTGGCGTAAGCGTTTAAAGAATTCAATTCTGAATTTACGCCTCGCAGATAAAGAAGATGAAGCCATCTACGAGTTATTAGCCAAACGTTATCAAAACCAGTTGAACCGAACTCATCTCGCGAATGAAGACGATGGATTTCAGGTTTATATGAATGCCGTCACTCATGCTTTTGATCCCCATACGGCCTATTTCTCCCCGCGTAATACTGAAAACTTCAATATTAATATGAGTTTGTCATTACAAGGGATTGGCGCCGTATTACAAACCGAAGATGAACATACTAAAGTCGTTCGCCTTGTACCTGCAGGGCCTGCGGATAAAGCCGGTGAACTTCAGCCAGCAGACAAGATTACCGGGGTTGGTCAAGGTGACGAAGAGATTGTCGACGTTATCGGCTGGCGCTTAGATGAGGTAGTTGACCTAATCCGTGGAGCAAAAGGCACCACAGTACGCTTAGAAATCATCCCATCTGAATCGAACGATCTTAAAACCAAGGTTGTCGACATTGTGCGCGACGAAGTAAAGCTTGAAGAACAATCAGCGCAAAAAGAGGTTATTGAAATACCTCAAGGCGATAAAACCCTTAAGATCGGTGTCATTGACATCCCTACGTTCTACATCGACTTTCAAGGCCGTCAAGAAGGTAAAAAGGACTTTAAAAGCACTACCCGTGATGTAGAGAAACTAGTCAATGAACTTAAGCAAGAGAACGTCGAAGGCATCATAATTGATCTACGAAATAACGGCGGCGGCTCACTGGACGAAGCGTTAAACTTAACCGACCTATTCATTGACCGCGGTCCTGTTGTACAGGTACGTTATTCTAATGGTTATGTTCAAGTATTACCGGAACACAAGAACCAACAAGAAGGCATTGTTTACGATGGCCCTATTGCAGTGCTCACCAACCGCTTAAGCGCATCCGCATCAGAGATTTTTGCCGGTGCGATTCAAGATTATGGCCGTGGCATTATTGTCGGTGGCCAAACCTTTGGTAAGGGTACCGTGCAATCCGTGCTGCCATTAGAGCATGGACAACTAAAACTAACTCAAGCTAAGTTCTATCGCGTATCAGGGGACAGTACACAACATCAGGGAGTTATTCCTGACATTCTATTCCCATCTCTATTTGATAAGGAGAAAATCGGCGAGAGCGCCTTAGATGAAGCCCTGGCCTGGGACACCATTCGTCCGGCGGGCTATCAGTCAAAGCGTGATTTCCAGCAATGGTTACCGGTTTTGCGTGAGAAGCATCAAAATCGCATCGAAACCAACCCTGATTTTATATTCCTGCATGAACAGAAAAATTTAATGACGGAGTTGCGCAAACGCACCGATATCACTCTCAACGAAAAACAGCGCAAGCAAGAGCGTGAAGATAATGAAACTCAGCGTCTTACAATCGAAAACCAACGCCGAAAAGCCAAAGGAATGGAATTATTAGACAGCCTTAAAGAGGAAGACGATAAGAAGCTAGCTGAGAACGAAAAAAGTAAAACTACAGAAAAGGATGCCGACAAAGAGACTGCGGAAAAAGATGAAGATAAAGAGCCGGATGCGCTATTAATCGAAACCGGCAACATTCTTACGGATTTGATGAAGTTAAGCCTTCTTCCAAAAGCGGAACTACAGCAAGCTCAAAGACAAGAGCCTTAGTCTTAACTTTAAGTCTTAAAAGGTTCTTGGTTACATGTAGAAGAGCGCTTCATAATCGATATGGAGCGCTCTTTTTTATTGCCCTAAACCCAGTGCTTGCTCAACTTGTGGGCGCGTCATCATATGGCTCCATACCTTATCAATGGCTGCATTAATCCACTCTTCGTTATAACCAACTCTGGGTGCAGTGGCGACACTTCTTTCTTGTTTTAACTTGAAAGGCTGGGAGAACTTCCCCTCCTCTCCATCAATGGTTAAGCTCAAAGCGACTTCAAGCTGGCACTGGTTAACCCAAGCGCCGGAATTGCACTGATATTCAAACTGATCAATTGCTAGGTCGACCTTGATTGGATCAAATGGGCTTGCCCCGCCGAAACCTAATTGCTGTAAGCTATTTTGCATTTTAACGGTTAACGCTTGCTGCAAACTAGGCTTCGCTAACAGTGGCGCCTTATCTGCTTGGGAACCACCACGATAGCCGAGCTTATCGTTCTCCGTACGCAAGTCTCGTACTCGAACCAAGGCACTGCGCCCACTGATCTGTTGTGATTGCGATAACGGACTGGCGGTTTCTAAAGTAATTATCTGCGGCGATAACGCACAACCACTACTCACGAGTAACGCTGAACAAGCCAAAGTCAGCGCGGGTATTTTAAACTTATTTAGCATTTTCCAAATCCTTTTCGGAACGTTTAAAGGTCAGTGTTTGCGCATCCGATTCAGCCGCGACAAAACGATAGCCTGCTACATCAAACTGGCACAACTCAGCAACGGTTTTAACTTTATTCTGCACGATATACGCAGCCATCAAACCACGCGCTTTTTTCGCATAAAAACTAATGATTTTATATTGACCATTTTTTTCATCTTTAAAAACGGGCGTCAGCAATTCTGCATTAATTAGCTTTGGTTTTACCGCTTTAAAATACTCATTGGATGCTAAATTAACTAAAACATCACTACCACTAGCCGCTAATCGTTGATTTATAGCCTCTGTGATTATCGTCCCCCAAAACGTATAGAGGTTAGCCCCACGTGTATTAGCAAACTTGGTTCCCATTTCTAGACGATAAGGCTGAATTAAGTCTAACGGGCGTAACAAACCATAGAGACCCGATAAAATGGCAAGGTGCTTCTGGCTATAGTCAAAATCATCAGCGCTAAACGTCTCGGCATCCAAACCCGTATAAACATCCCCTTTAAAAGCGAGTACAGCCGCCTTGGCATTTTTTTGATCAAATGGCAGACACCAGTCATGAAAACGCTGTACGTTAAGCTCCGATAGTTTTGCACTCAACTTCATTAGTACGCCGATATCTTCTGGAGATTGTAATTTAAGCTGGTCGATCAATTCTGCAGAATGCTCAAGAAAATCACCTTGGGTATGTAAATCGGTTACCGCAGGTGTTTCGAAATCAAGGGTTTTAGCAGGAGAAATAAGGGTTAACATAATAAATCATCAATCATTCTGAATAAGCCCACATCATACCTAGCTTTAAAGACATTTTAAATCAGCCTCTATTGCCAATGAGGATTCAATCAAACTGGGTACTCTGTCACTATGTTTGTAGCCAAATAAATAATAAGAATTTCGATCACACCAATACTTAGGGTCCATTGACATGCCAACAGATATTCAAGGTTTAGGTCTAGGGTTAGCCAGTCGTTTTGCCGCTAATCCTCTGGTTAGAAAATATGGTCTTGCAAAACCTGCTGAGAAGATAGCTTACGCCGCCACTAAAAAAGGCTTCCAGTTAGTCCAAAAAGGAATGGCAAAAAAGAATCAGAACAAACAGAAGGATATTAAAGCCCTTCCTGCCCCAGCCGCATTGTTTGACCTATCGCTGACCGAAGAGCAGCAAATGATTCGTGATAGCGTAAAATCCTATGCCGAAAATAATATTCGCCCCCTTGCATTAGCGGCAGACGAGAACGCTACACTACCTGAATCGCTATTAGAGGATGCCCAAGAACTCGGGTTAAATTATTTCGCCATTCCTGAAAACTTAGGTGGCGCTGGCCAACTGTCTCCAATGACAAGTGCTTTAGTCGCTGAAGACTTAGCCTGGGGTGACTTCTCTCTTGCCTATGCCATCCTTTCATCAAGCTCAGTCGTTAATACAATTAGCCGCTGGGGAAACGAGCAACAGCAGGCTAGCTGGCTGCCTAAGTTTTGTGAAGAACACGCTTATAACGCTGCCATCGCTGTGCAAGAGCCCCAGCCATTATTCAATACTGAGCTCCTGAGCACCAAAGCTAAGCAGAATAAAAAAGGCTTCACAATTAGTGGCACGAAGTCTCTTGTGCCGCTTGCCGGCAATGCTCAACTTTACCTAGTTGCCGCTCAATTTAAAGGCAAAAACCAAGTCTTTATCGTACCTGCCGATAGCAAAGGGCTTATATTTGAATCCAGCCCTGCCATGGGGCTCAGGGGTGCGGAAGTTGGCACATTGAAGCTGGATAAAGTTCAACTGGATAAACACGCTCTCCTAGGCATTAACCAGCCACAACATAAAGCGTTTAACTATCAAACATTTATTGATAGTAGCCACCTTAACTGGTGCGCGATGGCCATTGGCTGCTCACAAGCGGCGCTTGATTATCTTATCCCTTATGTTAACGAACGCTATGCCTTTGGTGAGCCAATCAGCCATCGTCAATCTGTCGCCTTTATGATTGCCAATATGAAAATTGAAATCGAAAGTATGCGTTTATTATTGTGGAAAGCGGCGAGCCGATTTGAGCGTGGCGAAGACTTCCATCGTGATGCCTTTCTAGCACATCACTTGTGCATGGATAAAAGCATGGAAATTGGTACCAACGCCGTTCAATTGCTGGGGGGGCACGGATTTACTAAAGAACATCCTGCCGAACGCTGGTATCGAGACCTCCGCGTATTAGCCATTATCAGTGGCGGTTTACAGCTTTAAGCTCCATCGAATTAAGATACAAAGGCGATAATAATGATCAATTTAGAAGTTCCAAAAAAATTACGCGTGCTGGTAAACCAAGCTCGCCAAACCGCTGATAATGTATTCCGCCCAATTTCGCGCAAATACGACAAGGCCGAACACGACTACCCTATTGAACTCGATATGTTTGCCGCCATTATGGACGGCATGAATGATGCGCTAGAAGATGGTGGTGCCGGTTCGGGCAAGCTGCGTCAGGGCACTAAAGACAGCAGCCAGATCCAAAATGGCATCAATATGACCACGGTATTAGGCTTGGCCGAACTGTGTCGTGGAGACGTGGGCCTGTCACTAACAATGCCTCGCCAAGGTTTAGGTAATGCTGCTATTGCGGCTGTTGCAAATGATGAGCAATTGTCTCGCTTTGGTAATAAGTGGGCTGCGATGGCCATTACAGAGCCAGGCTGTGGTTCTGATTCTGCTGCCGTGCGAACCAGTGCTATCAAAGACGGAGATGACTACATCATCAATGGTGAAAAGATCTTTGTGACTTCAGGGGAGAGAGCCGATGCCGTTGTGGTTTGGGCTACCGTCGATAAAAATCTAGGTAAAGCTGCGATTAAGTCTTTTGTGGTTGAAAAAGGCACTCCCGGGATGGAAGTAACTCGTCTTGAAAAGAAACTAGGGATTAAGGCTTCCGATACCGCTTCGATCAGTTTTAACGACTGTCGTGTTCCTCGCGCTAACCTACTGGGTAGCGAAGAAGTGAATGTCGATAAAGGCTTCGCTGGGGTTATGCAAACATTTGATAATACACGACCCGTTGTCGCAGCAATGGCAATTGGTGTGGCCACTGCATCCGTCGAACGGACAAAAGAATTATTAAAAAAACAAGGTATTGATGCAAATTATAAGCGCCCAGCGAAATTAAGCTCTCAATTAGAAGCCGAAGTTTACCAAATGGAAGCCGAATTAGAAGCCGCACGTTTATTGACGATTAAGGCCGCATGGATGGCGGATAATGGCCAACCAAATTCAATGGAAGCATCCATCTCTAAAGCGAAAGCGGGTCGAACGGCTAATGACATTACCCTTAAATGTGTCGAGTTACTGGGTACCGTAGGCTATTGTGAAGATGAATTATTAGAGAAATGGGCACGCGATTCAAAGATTTTGGATATTTTTGAAGGCACTCAACAAATACAACAATTAATTATCGCCCGCCGTCTATTGGGCAAATCTTCAAACGAATTAAAATAAGCGTATCAAAGCCGCTAATGATTATGCCGTTGAAACAGGAATATAAATGAAAGCTCGTCTAGTCAACCTTCCAAATGTTATTGCCGGTGCGTTAATGCCTGCGGGAGGCAGCTTTAAAGGCTTAGCTCCCCTGGCCAAGGGTCTATATACCTTAATTAGCTCAAAGCCTGAGCGCTACCAATCCATTGGTTGTCATTTAGAAGCCCATGCACAAAAACGCCCTAAAGCGCCCGCCATTCGTTTTCAACAAGATGAATTTAACTATGATCAAGTTAATCGCTGGGTAAACCGTTATTGCCATTATTTTATCAGTCAAGGTATTCAAGCCGGAGATACCGTAGGTATCAATATTGAAAATCGAACTGAAAGCTTAATATCGGTGCTAGCCACGGTTAAAATTGGGGCAATTGCGGCGATGATTAATACTTCTCAACGCGGGGAGGTATTATTGCATAGCATCAATCTGGTTAAGCCTAAGATGATGATCATAGGTGAAGAACAGATTGAAAATATGGCGACCGTTACTGAAAGCCTTGATATCGATCTTCGTACACAACTGTATTATCTAAAAGATGAAGGGCAACGACCTTGCCCTGGCTTTTATCAAGACTTAAACCTTATAAGCGCTAAATTATCAGAAGATAACCCAGGAACCACCGATAAGATTCAAATGAAGCAACCTTGCTTCTATATTTTTACCTCAGGCACCACGGGCTTGCCAAAAGCTTCTGTGATGAGCCATTACCGCTGGCATAAATCTATGGCCGGCATGGGGCTAGCCTCCATGCGCTTGAGAGCCGATGATGTCATGTATCTGAGCCTTCCGCTTTATCACAATAATGCCCTAACCGTCTCTATGGCAGGAATTTTAGGTGCTGGTGGTTGTCTAGCGATTGGGCGTAAATTCAGCGTCAGCCGTTTTTGGGATGAAGTTCGCCAGTATCAAGCGACAACCTTTTGCTACATCGGTGAACTCTGTCGTTATTTACTGAACAACCCAGCTCAAGCAAATGATCAAGATCATGAAATTCGCGCCATTATCGGTAATGGATTACGTCCTGATATCTGGATGGAATTCAAACAACGTTTCAATATCAATCACATCAATGAATTTTATGGTGCCAGTGAATGCAATCTCGTATTCACCAATGCCTTCAATTTAGACTGCACTGCCGGTCTATGCCCTCTTCCCTATAATGTTGTTGCTTATGATATTGAAGCGGATGAAGCCATTCGCAATGCTGATGGCTTTATGAGTCCGGTTAAAAAAGGAGAAACAGGATTATTGATTACTGAAATTAATCCTAAGCAGCCTTTTGAAGGCTATACCGATAAAGCCGCCAGTGAAAAGAAGATCCTTAACAACGTATTTAAACAAGGTGATGCTTGGTTTAACAGTGGCGACATGGTTATTAATCAAGGCTTTAAGCACATTGCTTTCGCTGACCGCTTAGGCGATACCTTCCGCTGGAAAGGAGAAAATGTCGCGACCACTGAAGTAGAAGCCGTAGCGAATGAATACCCTGGCGTAGAGCACAGTGTTGCCTACGGGGTTGAAATCCCAGGTACCGATGGCCGTGCAGGCATGGCAGCCTTGACGTTAAAGGATATTAATACCTTCGATGCCGCTGCTTTTTCCCGACACTTACACGAAAAATTGCCCGCCTATGCGGTGCCCATTTTTATTCGAATTCGTGAGCAAGAAGAAATTACTGGTACTTTCAAATATCGCAAAGTCGAACTTAAAAAAGAGCATTATGATCTAAACCAAATCGACGAGCCATTATATGTAATGCTTCCCCAGCAATCCCAATTCGTAATCCTAGAAGCCCATATTGCAGATCAGATTCGTGATAAAGTCCTGCGTTTCTAACTTCGAACTCACGTTCATGCTTATGCAACCAGCACTTGCTGCAAGCGTTTAATATCAATTGGTTTGGTAATATAGCCGTCGATTCCTGCACGCATTGCCCGCTCTATTTGAGCAGGTAATGCGTCGGCGCTCACCGCATACACTTTGGCCGAGTGTTTGGAATCTTCCGTTAATTTTGCTAATACATCCAGACCATGCATATCAGGCAAACGCATATCTAATAGAATAATATCCGGCTGACAAAGCTTAACTTGCTCAAGGCCTGCCTCCCCTGTAGACGCTGTTGTTAGCTCTAATCCAGCAAATTCTTCTAATAACATCTTCATATAGCGAATATTCACGGGATTATCCTCGATATAAAGCAATTTCAAATTTTGTTTTATTGCCGGGTCGCTTAATGCAATGACCTTTTTAACTGGTGCATTTTCACCTTTTCTGCCCTCGACATTCGCGGGTAATAGCTTCAAGTAAAACCGACTACCTTCAAACTCTTGGCTGGTAAAACCTATTTCTCCAGCCATCAATTCAACCAGCTCTTTACTAATTGAAAGTCCTAACCCTGTGCCTTCAATATCACTAAACTGAGCCCCTAATCGCTGGAATGGCTTAAATACGTTCTGTTGCTGATGACTGGCGATGCCTATCCCACTATCGACGATTGAGATCGTTATATTATCTTCCATTCCATTGGCTGCAATGTGAACTTCACCACCTTCGACATTGTATTTAATCGCATTTGATAATAAATTTAAGATGATTTGGCGTAAACGTAAACGATCGGCCATGGCATAAATAGGGTCGGTAGAAGGTGTAAAGAAGAGATCAATTTGTTTGTCTTTGGCCGCAAGGTTAACCAAGTTAATACACTCTTTTAATAAAGAATAAATATCAATAGGCTCCATATTTAGCGGTGAAACTCCTCCTTCAATTTTCACTAAATCAATCAGTTGATCAATTAATTCCCAGAGATGTCGACCCGCTTGCTCAATCATTTGCACGGATTCTTGCTGATCCGGGAGATGTTTTAACTGCTGGTTAAGTAACTGACTAAAGCCAACGATCGCATTGAGAGGCGTGCGTAGCTCATGACTTAAATTGGCAACAAATTCAGCATCGCCTAAACGACCTTGTTGATTAATTGATTTCGGTTGACGATCTTCTCTCGACTCACCTTTATTGTCTTCCATAAACGAGTTACCTAAACTTACAATACTTCAGTCGAAAGCATTATGCCCCAATAGCCTTATAATAACTAATGGTATTGAACAGAATCTGCCCACTTGTCAACATCTTTACACAATACTCATAATCGCCCTTTCCCTCCTGCTGTGTTAGAATCCGCGCCTTTCTCGATCAGCTAGGACAAGACTATGACAGCGCTCGTTGGAATCATTATGGGCTCTAAAAGTGACTGGCCAACCATGAAGCATGCAGCCGACATGCTCGATTTGTTGGAAGTACCTTATGAAGTAAATGTAGTTTCTGCTCACCGAACTCCCGATTTATTGTTCGATTATGCAAAAAATGCTCAAGGCCGTGGACTGAAGGTCATTATTGGTGGTGCTGGTGGCGCCGCTCACCTTCCGGGTATGTGCGCTTCTCAAACGGTATTACCAGTATTAGGTGTGCCAGTAAAATCACGCGCCTTAAATGGCATCGATTCGCTATTATCCATCGCCCAAATGCCTGGTGGTGTTGCCGTTGGTACATTGGCTATTGGTGATGCAGGTGCGAAGAATTCAGGACTATTGGCTGCACAGATTCTTGCGACCAGTGATAATGCGTTATCTGAACGTATTAGCCAGTTCCAAAAAAATCAAACCGAAACGGTTTTAAGCCAACCTGATCCACGAGTAGAAGCTTAATGAATCCTGCTATTGAAAAGCCAGAAGTAAAGACTCTCGGTATTTTAGGTAACGGTCAACTGGGTCAAATGTTAGCAACTAGCATTGCTGAGCAAACCAATCTGACGGTAAATCTATATGATTTGCGCGCCTATGATGAAACCAGTTTACAACAGTTTTTAAATGCTAATGATCGCATCTCTTATGAGACTGAAAATATTCCAGCGCATATCGTTATTCAGATGGAAAGCGTTGAAAGTAAAGTTTACCCAAGCTTAACTGCGCTTAAAACATTCCAAAATCGCTTAACCGAGAAAAATGCACTGCGTGCGGCTGGCATCGCAACTGCAGAATTTCATGCAGTCAATTGCTTAGCGGATATTCACGATGCCGTGACTAAGCTTGGTCTACCAATTATAATGAAAACCACTACCGAAGGTTATGATGGTAAAGGCCAATTTGTATTACGCCAACCATCTGATGCAACAGCAGCTTGGGCGGAAATTGGTAATCGCGAATTAATTGCCGAAGCATTTGTGCCCTTTATCCGTGAAATATCCGTTATCGGATGTCGCAGTGAAACGGGTGAAATCAACGTCTGGCCAATGACCGAAAATATCCATCACGAAGGTATTTTACGTTATTCATTGTATCCTGCGCATGGCTTTAGCAAAGAGAAACAAGCCATTGCTGAGCGCTACATTGAACAAATTGCCAACAGCTTAGACTATGTCGGCACCATTACATTAGAGTTATTTGAAACAGAAGATAACTTAATCGCTAACGAAGTCGCTCCTCGAGTACATAACTCAGGCCACTGGTCGATTGAAGGCGCTAAAACCAGCCAATTCCGAAATCACATGCTTGCGGTTACCGGCCAGAAAATTACCGCAACGGATTCGCTCTACCCGGCTGTTGCCATGATCAATGTCATTAGCGATGAAACGCCGACAGAAGCAGCTAACGGGATGTCAGATACTCATGTACACAGTTATGGCAAAGAAGCACGCCCTGCTCGTAAACTGGGTCATGTGACGATCACTGCAGACAATAGTGATGATCGCGATAAGAAGATAACTCAACTAGAAGGCTTAATCCCTGAAGGTGTGTGGTCTAAATAAGCGTTTGTTAATTTAGCCATAAAAAAAACGCCGCCTTGATCATATCAAAGCGGCGTTTGTTTATATCTACGTTCATTCGATCAATTATTCACTCAGCAAACAGTTGCCCCACTCGCATCGTACCAGTATGTAGCTTTTATCTGGGCATTGAACGTCATACACTTCGTTAGGCCAATCCGCTTTTATCGCTTTCACTTTAGCACCAGGACAACCTGAACGCTTCGCTAGCTTTTCTACAACATATAATGAACGACCAAACTTACGCTGATTTTTAACCGCTACCGCCGCCGCTTTCTCTTCTAGTGATTTCCCGTTGCGCTGAGATCGACGCTGCAGATCAACCAGCGTTGGATAAAACTGATTATTATCACGAAGATCATAATCACCATCATTGAACTTAGACAGCATATTTAAACATAGCTTTTGCCGATCACCACTCTCAGCCAAGATTCCTTGCATTTCAGCTACCGCATCCTCAACAACTTGTGTTGTTAGACCTAGCGCAATATTCGCACCGGTTACATCACGATCCCCAGAGACTAGCATAATTTCACGGGTTAAACCGTAATCAGCACCTTCAACAAAAGCTCCGTTACGACGCCACCAGTTTTTCTTAGCCTGCCACGCCGCTTGCTTAACCTTGCCATTCATATCTTTGCAGTGATCAACCCAAAGTCTTAGCTGCACATCGGTTTGCAGTGCGTAATACACCGCTTGGCCGGTAGAAGATTGCGGTGCTGATGAGCAACCAACAAGAATTGACAGGATTAACCCGGTCAAAAGCACTTTTAAAGATAACATGAGCCTTCCTTTGAAATTATAAATAAGGGGTAAAACGATTATTACTAATAGTAGAACTTAAGGAGCATTGCAGCCAGCAGATGCAGCGACTTTTTCAAACCACTGACCAGCCATTTCTGCATCAAAAGGCCACTCTAGCACTAAGCCTGAAACGTCGTCTAATAAGACAGGGATTTTTTCACCATATTGATCAAGCCAGCTTGGTTGATCAATGATGTCTTGTTCGTAGATTTCAAAGCTCGCTTGCTGGGCTAATGCCAGAATATCTTGCCTTGAGAATACTTGCTGAAGGACACCTTGAGCTAACTCACATAAGTGGCATGCTTCAGTTGATAATAATAGAATCGCCAAGAATTATACTCTTTCCGTATTGATAACAAAGACGCGAGTATAAAGTGGTTAAAGTGGATTTCCAATAAGGATATTAAGTCAGTAAGTTCGACATCATATCTTCACGAACATCCACCGCATTCGACAAACCTTGATTATAAGCCTGAAAAATATCTTTTAGATGATCATCAGGAAATAACTGATCAACTAAGTCGTTGAGCAATTTTTGAGGATCTTCAAACGATTTTGCTTGTTCCATTGCAGATAAATAATCGTCGTTATAGCCCAGCAATGAAGAAGATAGATTTTCTAACTCTGGTGTCGGAAGCTTAGGTTGCACAGAATTGTACGCACGACTCACAGAGCTAAAGGATTCTTGGCGTAAATTCAGACTCATTGAAGCTAATTCATTACCATCAAAGCCCAATTGCATTGCTTGCTCTAATGCCCCGCCTAAATCACCACTGAAGAAGCTATTACTGAGTTTTTCGACATCTTTCAATAAATTGCCTAGCGCCTCTTGCTCACCTTCGTCCAAGCTGCCCAGGACATCCATCTGCCATTCCATTCCCTGCTCAAAACCTGCGGCAGTAATCAACTGATGACCCTCTTGGGCACCATATGAAAAAGAAGAAGAGGATTGCATAAAACTCAGAGAAATCTTATCACCATCTTTAGTCATTAATTCTAGCGACATAGAGTTTTGCTGACTGGCTTGGCTTGAATAACGGCTTGAACCATTAAACGCAGGCATTGTAGTGCTTACTTTCTGCTCAGAACCATCATCGACCCCTAATGCTAGCTGATCTAAGCCGACACCAATTAATTCTCGACCTTGGTCAATTTCAGCTTTTAGTTCATCATCCAGCAACCCCATATCTTTTAGCTGCTGTTCCGCTTGATCATAACCCTTAGCAATACCTTCTTTTGCGGCATTTAAGCGTTGCTGAATACGAGATTCGTCGGCACCCTGAGCGCGTAATTGGTCCAGACCTTTCTGTACGTGATTAAGCATAGTCGTTGCGACTTCTTGAGCATCTTTTTTGTCTCCTAGCTGTAATCCTGAAGTAGAGACACCCGTTGCCTGACCAACACCACGCTTGACGTTTTCATTTAATACATCGGATGATTTTGCTTCATGACGGGCAGCCTGCTGATCATGAGCATTGGCCGAATTACCCTGGTATTGATTAGGCTGAACATTAATAAGGTTAGGATTGAAATGCATAGCAGTCACCGGATTGAATTGCGCTATAGGCTATATCGGCCATTCAATCCAGTGCTTTAACAAATAAACAAAATTATTTAATACTGCTATTCTACCGGATTAGGGCACTCAAACCTTGCACGATCAAGCTTACAGCGTACTTTGCGCTGAATGGTCAACATGCCTGCGTCATAATAGTCAGCATCTCTTAACTCGATTCTGGCCTGCTGCATCATCACTTCATAATCTTGTTTTTCTTTATCAGGAATCTCAATCCACCAATGCTCAGGTATTTCACCCGTTTGTAGATTTAATTGATTGATAATTCGATCAAAGCCCTTTTGAAAGCCTTCTCTAATTAACTGAGCCACTTCCGTAGGAAACTTATCCTTTAGCGCTACCATCTGCATACTGGCCTGTGAGAACGGATAATTGATGATGCCGCCATCCGGTTCCATACCTCGATACAACTCCATAAAGGAATACGCTACCAATGGCGCAGGAAGTACATCAACAGCGCCGTTATTAAACTTATTCGGCGCACCAACTAGACTAGAGGGTACTGGCGTAGCCCCCAGTTTTAATACCATCTTTGCTTGCGTAGAATCATAATCTAAAACCGCAATTCGCTTACCCGCGGCCTTCGTTAACGAGTTAATCTTTCGATCATTAACAAAGATATAAGCGGCACCAGCGGGTGCAATACCTAATATGGTATAACGCTCGGTTTCAAACTTACTCGCCATTTTGGGATTAGTCAGTACGCGTAGTAAGAGTTTCATGTGCTTGATCGTTGGCAAAGCACCAACGGAGTCGATTGTGCCACTGAATTTATTAAATGTTCGGGCTTTCATCCCTGTCATAAACGCAGCATCACAGCGGCCTGCTTTTAACTCTTCCGCTAATATGGATTCACTGGTATAGGCCTCCATGTCCACTTGAATGCCCAAATTCATGAGCTCTGTTTTCTGGTCTTGAGCCGCGGTAAAAATTGGCCCTGAGCGTCCAGCGATGTCCCAGATACAGATACGGCGCTTCGATAATGCTTTATTTTTCCATTGCTCAGGATAAAGCTGTTTGATCGCCTCGATACGCTGCTCGATTGCAACGGATGTATTCATTGCTGTCGTTCGTAAAGCTTGCTGCCCTTCTGAAACACTGGCTTTGGCAGTGAAAAAAGCCAGTGACAGACATACACCGAACCCTACTCGTAATAACCCCATGATATTTCCTATCTTTTTTATTTTTATTATAAGTAAAAAAAAAGCCGCATAAGCGGCTTTTCTACACGGTTAGCAAGGTATTAAGCTTCACCCAACATATCTTCTTTTAAGTCGTCCTGCACAGGATCGTCAGACAACCAAATACCAAACAATGCTTTTTTGAACGATAGACCCGGCACTACAACTTTCACTTCACCGTTACGGATTACGCTAACACCTTGACCAGGTAGGTACTGTAAGTCAAAAACATCTTTATCGGCTACTGCATCACGGAAAGCACCAATTAACAATTCAACTTCCGATTGAATTGGCGTTAAATTGCCACCAGTTGACTTAACAAAGCCATCCAGAGTTGCTTCACTCATTTTTTCACCGTCAATCAGAGAAGAAGTAATGTATAAACGAATAGTCATCGCTTCATCAGCACCGATTAATGCATCTGCATCGGTGCTTTTTTGGTTAAGGTATAAAGCCCCAACATACAAATTTAAGAAAAACTTAGAACGAATACCGGCGCCATTAAGGGCCAAGGATTGATCTGCGACTTGAATGCTATCTGCAATATCAACGTCATTGATCATTTTTGCTTGAGTGAATGGCGCAATAGCCAAACAAACGAATAAAGTCATCGCTATACGTAACATGGAAGGTCCTTTTATATTTTTTATTAAGGTAGGTAAGAATGTGCATCTTTTATATTGATCATAAGGCTTAATTGCAAGCACTTTAGGTCTATTTAGGCCGATTTAAAACATTCTACAGGTTTTTATTCGGCCTAATGTGTCATTATCGGAATCCAGCTAGATTTTTCGCAACAAATTTAAGTGTTAACTCAATTAAATTCTCACCGGCATCATGAAACCTCTCATCACACTCAGCAATTTCATCCACTAACTCACTGGCCAGCTGATCGAAGGTATCTATGCGCTTTTCTTCATCATCAGGCACTATTCCATCAGGGAAATAGTTAGCTATTTGCTGAACAACAGCATGTGATCTTTTTGCTCGGATTTTCTCAAGCGAGGCCAACATATCCAAAAAGATAGCGCCGGCATCGTGATGAAAGAGTTGGCCGAAACCACCGTTTTCCATCTCACGACTGAGACTATCAATACAAAAAATCGTCTTTTCTGCATCGGTTAGGGATTGGTATCCCACATCAGCCTGTCGATCAAAAACGACATCTGTAATTTGTAAAAATGCATCGGTCTCATCGGCAGCATCTAACGCTGCCTGAATCTCCATATTCATCTGTGCCCTACTCGTTAATTAGATTAATCTGATGTTACAATTTTTGATGTGGGATAATTTAGCCTAACTGACGTACTTTGACAAAATTTTTCTATAAATAGAACATAGGTTCTTTATATTCACGATAAAAAAGGCCGTATATCGAATGACCCAAGTAGCAAAAAATTTACTCATCGTTAGCCACGCCCCCTCAAAAAACACCCAAAGATTAGCCCAAGAGCTTCATCATGCAGCGTCTTCTGCTACCTCACCCAACCAACCTTTATTGGTAAAACACATACCCGCCTTAGATGCTAATGCCTCGGACGTAATAGCCGCGGATGCCATCATATTAATGACCCCTGAAAACCTAGGTTATATGAGCGGTGGCATGAAAGACTTTTTTGATCGGACATACTATCCCTGCCTAGAGGAAAAACAGGGCCTACCGGTTTGCGCACTCATTCGCGCAGGCAGTGATGGCACTGGTACAAAACGCGCTTTAGAAACCATAACAACCGGTTTAAGGTGGCGCTGGGTTCAAGAGCCTATTATCTGCCGAGGTCAATGGGATACAGACTTTATCCGCCAAGCTGAAGAGCTAGGGACTGCAATGGCAATTGCCTTACAAGAAGGAATGATTTGAAACAGATTATTGCAAACCGTATCAAACTGACAATATTTGTCACAAAATACCTAATTCCTTTAACAATCAATACTCTAGCAAACCTCTATAGTATCAATACGCCTTTATTCATGCGGTTTTAAGCCCCAATCAAATTTGGTACGGTTTTTGATATATGAATTGTATAAAACAGTTGTTATATAAAAAGGTACGGCAATGAGTAACAAGCAGGACTCAAACGTCATTCATATTGACTTCCATGCTCGTAAAGCACACAAGAAAAGTAATGGTACGCAAGCATTCTCTCAGCTGATTGGTAATGTAATTACACCCGTTGACGAGGGCCCCGATGAATGGCCAGAAGATTTAACCCCGAGAGAGCGTTGTGACCAACTCAAGCGTGACTTAGAGTTTCTTCGCCAGATGAATGATATCCCTCCGGCGAAAAAATATTAATAATAAATAAAAAAGCCCGCGACTGCGGGCTTTGTTCTTTTCACTCATTAAATAGTTAACTATTACTAGAGCCCTTCGGCCCCGGAAGCTGCGGATACGTTCCCCGCCCTCTCTGCATATTCTTCTTTATTTTCTGAGTAGCGATGAGTCAAAAACTCTGCATGATCTCGAGTTAACAGAGTAAAACGAAATAATTCTTCCATTACATCGACAACTCGATCTCGATAAGACGAATCCTTCATCGAACCATCATCGTTGAATTCTTTCCAGGCCATGGCTACAGAAGATTGATTAGGAATCGTCAGCATACGCATCCAACGACCCAGTACACGTAAGCTATTCACCGCATTGAAGGACTGCGAACCACCACTTACCTGCATAACAGCAAGCGTACGCGCCTGAGTCGGACGTACACTGCCTAAACTTAACGGAATCCAATCAATCTGATTTTTAATCACCGAAGTAATGGTGCCGTGCAGTTCTGGGCTTGACCACACCATGCCTTCAGACCACAGCGCTAATTCATGTAGTTCTTTTACTTTAGGATGATCGTAACTTTCACGATCAAACATTGGCAATTCGCTAGGATCAAAGATTTTCACTTCAGCGCCAAAGCTCTCTAAAATCGCGGCAGCTTCTAGTGTTAACTTTCTGCTATAGGACTCTGCGCGTAAAGATCCGTACAACATCAAGATACGCGGCGAGTGGTGAGAAGCTGGCTTAGCAAAACTCGCTAAAGTTTCTTCTACAGTATGCTCGGGTGCATAAGGGTGTGACATATTTCTTCCTTGCCTCTACTTGCGCTTCTTAAACGTTGGTTTGCCTGACTTCTTAGCACCTTCCTGCTTCACTCCGGCCTTCTCAGCCACGGATTTCTGCAGTTTCTTACCTGGCTTCTTACCTAAGGACTTAACCCCAGGTTTAGAGCCCGGCTTGCCAAATGCCTTTCCGGAAGGACGGACTCCAGCAGGACGACTGCCTTCAGGCTTCTGTCCAGACTGATGTTGTCCAGGCTTTGCTTGAGCCCCTGTTCTAGACCGCGGTTTAGCTGCTGCGCCTTTACCACCTGGGCGGCCACGAACACTTTCTCCGGTTTTATTTCTTTGCTGGCGCGCGTATCGATGCTCTGCAGGCTCTTCTTTTGGAATCAAGGCATTCTTGCCTGAACCGATCATATCTTCGCGCCCCATGTCTTTTAGCGCTTCACGCAACATAGGCCAGCTCTTCGGGTCGTGATAACGCAAGAAAGCTTTTTGTACACGGCGAGATTTTAACTCGGTATGCACCTTCATCTTCTTCGACTTGTAACTCACGCGCTGTAATGGATTGTGGCCCGAGTGATACATAGCCGTCGCTAACGACATAGGCGAAGGATAGAAGGTTTGCACCTGATCAACGCGATATTTATTGCGTTTAAGCCATAGTGCAAGGCCCAACATATCCTCATCTTCACAGCCTGGGTGAGCGGCGATGAAATACGGAATGAGATACTGTTTTTTGCCCGCTTCTTTCGAATATTTATCGAACATTCTCTTAAATTTATCGTAGGTTCCCATCCCCGGCTTCATCATCATATCGAGGGTATCTTTCTCGGTATGCTCAGGGGCAATTTTCAAATAGCCGCCAACGTGATGGGTCACTAGCTCGCGCACGTACTCTGGGTCTTCAACCGCTAGGTCATAACGCAAGCCCGAAGCAATAGCCACACGTTTGATACCCGGCAATGCACGGGCGCGACGATATAAGGATGTCGTTTGCGAATGATCGGTTACTAGATTGGTACAGATACTGGGGAATACACAGGATAAGCGACGACAACTGGCGTGAATTTTCGGATCCTTACAGTTTAGGTGATACATATTAGCCGTTGGCCCACCTAAATCGGAAATCGCACCAGTAAAGCCAGGGGCATGATCGCGAATATCTTCAATTTCTTTAATTACCGAATCTTGGCTACGACTTTGAATCACACGGCCTTCGTGTTCGGTAATAGAACAGAAGCTGCAACCACCAAAGCAACCACGCATGATATTGACCGAAAAACGGATCATGTCGTAAGCCGGAATTTTGGCATCACCATACGAAGGATGTGCAATGCGCTGATACGGCAAAGCAAAGACCGCATCCATCTCTTCAGTCTCTAATGGGATTGGCGGCTGATTCACCCAAATTTCTTTATCACCGTGCTTTTGAATCAAGGCATGGGCGTTTTGCGGATTACTTTCTAAGTGCAGAATACGTGATGCATGAGCGTACAAAGCCGCATCAGCGCGTACTTTTTCAAACGAAGGCAGGCGAATAACGGCCTTCGAGTGGTCAATATCTAACTTACGGTGCAATGGCATAGGAACGATTTTAACGACGCTCTCATGCTCTTCTAAGCCACTTTCTGAACCTTCCTCATCACCTTTGTTAGTAGAACAGGTCTGATTCTTGGTATCTTTCATTTCATAAGGATTTGGAATTTCATCCAAGCGCCCTGGCCAGTCGATACGTGTCGAATCGATCTCAGTCCATCCAGCAGGCGTGGCATTACGAACAACCGCCGTACCGCGAATATGCTGTAGCTCCTTCATCGTTTTACCCGATGCAAGCTCATGACTGACTTCTACGATGGCGCGCTCAGCGTTTCCGTATAATAAAATATCAGCGCCGGAATCAATCAATACTGAGCGACGAATTTCATCACTCCAATAATCATATTGCGCAATACGGCGCAAACTGGCTTCAATACCGCCCACCATCAGAGGGACGTCTTTATAGGCTTGCTTACATTTTTGGCTGTAGACAATCACCGCACGATCAGGGCGCTTACCTGATACACCATGTGGCGTATAAGCATCATCGTTACGAACTTTCAGGTCGGCGGTATATTTGTTAATTAGGGAATCCATGTTCCCTGCACTGACCGCGAAATACAGATTCGGCTTACCCAATGCTTTGAAAGCGTCTAGATCATTCCAGTCTGGCTGACAAATAAGCCCAACACGGAAACCCTGAGACTCCAATAAACGCCCCATAATCGCCATACCAAAGCTTGGGTGATCTACATAGGCATCACCACAGACGATAATGATGTCGCATGAATCCCAACCTAGTTCATCCATTTCTGCCCGAGACATAGGTAAAAATGGCGCTGTGCCGTAGCATTCCGCCCAATATCTAGGGTAGGAAAAAAGTTCTGGGGCTTTGGTTACAGTTAACATTGGGAGCTCACTAAAAGGCTAGCTTAAGAGGGTTAAACCTTAAACCAGTAAACCTGAGTAATTCAGTAGGGTATAATCTATTGAGGCATTTTCGCAAAATTCGCTCTAATGAGCAAAATAACTTTCGATTATTTCATCATCAAGATGAATTTCTCACCTGTTTTTTAATATCAAGCAGACAGTTGCGACATAAACATCCGGTCTCTTCAGCACTAAACCCCAATTGCTGTAGATACGCAAAGTCTTGGGATTCCAGACCGACACCCCAACACTGACACTGTTCAATATTGGCCGCATTGCAATGAAAACGGCTTTGACAGCGCGGGCACTCGACATCAGCAACCGTCAGCGGCTCGACTTGCCGTATGTGATTACCGCCCTCTTTTCTAGCAACCGTTTTTTTATCTCTGTGTTTTTTAGGAGCAGGCATTTAAGTACTCAAGCAAAGTCTGTATAATTCGCCCTCAATTTTATAGGTCGCAGGCTCATAGAGCCAGCGCTTAAGCCACGTACGTTATTTCAGGGTCTGTCCATTGATTTCTACCGCTAATATCACCATGCAATTTGGCGCCAAGCCTTTGTTTGAAAACATCTCCGTTAAATTCGGTGATGGCAATCGCTACGGCCTAATCGGCGCCAACGGTTGTGGTAAGTCAACTTTTATGAAAATCCTAGACGGTAGCCTTGAGCCATCTGCGGGTAACGTATCCATTACGCCAAACGAACGCCTAGGTAAGCTACACCAAGACCAGTTCGCCTTTGAAGATCAGATCGTTATCGATACGGTAATGATGGGTAATAAAGAGCTTTGGGCAATCAAAGAAGAGCGAGATGCAATTTACGCTAATCTTGAAGCTACCGAAGAAGAATATATGCGCGCCGCTGAACTTGAGAGTGAATTCGCTGACATGGACGGCTATACCGCTGAATCTCGCGCTGGTGAATTGCTATTAGGCGCCGGCATTGATTCTGAATTACATACGGGATTAATGTCAGGTGTTGCACCAGGTTTAAAAGTCCGCGTACTTTTAGCCCAAGCATTGTTCTCTAACCCAGACATCTTGCTGCTTGATGAACCAACCAACAACTTGGACATCAATACCATTCGCTGGCTAGAAAGCTTGCTAGACGACATGAAGTGCACCATGGTTATCATCTCCCACGACCGCCACTTCTTAAACTCGGTTTGTACTCACATGGCCGATATCGATTATGGCGATATCAAGATCTTCCCAGGCAACTACGATGACTACATGATTGCATCAACCCAAGCCCGCGAACGCCAGCAAGCAGATAACGCTAAGAAGAAGACTCAAATTGCTGAATTACAGCAGTTTGTTAGCCGCTTCTCTGCTAACGCATCTAAAGCGAAGCAAGCAACTTCACGCCAGAAGCAGCTGGATAAAATCCAATTGGACCACATCAAGCCTTCAAGCCGTCAAAATCCATTTATGCGTTTTGAATTTGAGAAGAAGCTACACCGTACTGCCCTTGAAGTTGAAAAGTTGGGCCATACGTACGAAACTGAAATGCTGTTCAAAAACTCGAACATCATGATCCCAGCTGGGGAAAAAGTAGCCATCATTGGTGCTAACGGTGCGGGTAAGACGACCCTAATGAAGTGTTTGGTAGATGAAATACAACCTTCTGAAGGTACTATCAAGTGGTCTGAGAATGCATCTTTAGGCTACTACGCTCAGGATCATGAATACGAATTCCCAACAGACATGCCAATGTTTGATTGGATGTCTCAGTTCCGCACTCCAGAACATGATGATCAAGCGGTACGCGGCACTTTAGGTCGTTTACTGTTCAACCAAGACGACATTAAGAAAAACGTTAAGGTATGCTCTGGTGGTGAAAAAGGTCGTTTATTATTTGGTAAGTTGATGATGCAAAATCACAACGTATTATTATTAGATGAACCAACTAACCACATGGATATGGAATCAATCGAATCCATCAACATGGCGCTTGAAATGTTCGAAGGTACTTTGATCTTCGTATCTCACGACCGTGAGTTCGTGAGTTCTTTGGCTACTCGTATCATCGAGATTAAAGACCACGAAATCGTAGATTTCCACGGTACTTATGACGAGTACTTACGCTCTCAAGGCATTTAATTCTGACTCAGAGTTAAATTTCTTGCAAAAAATAGCGCTACTTGGTTTTACTGAGTTAGCGCTATTTTTTTGTCTTGGGTTTACGGCTGAAAATTAAAAGTTTTCCTCATGAATGGGTTGCTGGGTTTAAGTATTAGGCGTCATACATTATTTATTGGAAGACTCTGGATTTACATAAATATTTGCGGTGAGGTATTAGGTGATTTGTTCAAAGCCCTTCTGCAGCAGGGAGCTGCAGAAAGGTTACAGATAGAAGGAGGTACGACTGGCGTATTCACAGCGTGGCAAAGAACGAATTACCTAATACCTCGCGAGATAACGTCCAAATAACTACCCTTAAGTAAAGCCAATAGCTTTTCAGCTTTTCAGCTTTTCAGCTTTTCAGCTTTTCAGCTTTTCAAAAAGAAAATTCTGCTCAACCAAGGCAAGCTGCAGTAACAATTCATTATGGGCATTAGCTTGCTCATATTTCTCATGAAACAAACCCGCCGCTACTTTTTTTTGTCGACTGTTTACCTTTTTCAGCCCCAATAAAGCAGAATCGACATCAGCCAGATTCAATTGAATACCGGCATTCAAAGCCTCTACCCTTTTTGCCATCAAGAACTGCTCAACATGCAAAGGAAACAATGCGACAGGTATTCCTGCCTTCATAAACAAAGAAACTGAACTAATGCCGCCATTTAAAATCGCAAAGGTCGACTTCTCTAATACATCTTGCATATTTACAGGCTTGTTAATATAAAGAATATGCCTAGATCGATGAGTATTAATAATTGATTCAGGGATGCCATCGGCCAAAACGATCGCACTGCACTCAATCGCCTGTAGAGTTTTTAATAATACAGGCGTTTCGACAGACCCCTTTATATGACAATAAATTTTTGGACCCTTGAAATGAGGAAAAACGGCCGGTTCTGAAAATTCAGCTACAGAACTGCCTACATAAATCGTATCCCTACGCTGAACAGCACTTCGATATCCATAATGATCCAACTCAGAATAGGTTTGAAAAATACAAGAATCTAAATCTGAAAATAAGTCTGCAAGATTATTAATCCTCGGCAAAGAAAATTCGATACATACCTTATTGATATTTTTAACCAGGTCCTCTTCATAACGAATGATATCCTGCTTCGCTAAATCCCCAGGAAAAAATACACCCGCAGGTCGATTATCATCGGGCACAGAAAACGCAGAGCCGACGGATATTTTAGCCACTGCCATATTACGAGCTGCAAGCAATGCCGTCGGTGCATGATCAATCAAGATCAAATCAGGTTTTACAAATGAGAATAAATTGGCCCAAGCATTAACTAAGCCCGATAACGAGTCACTATGATGATAGCCACAGCGACGTAAAAAATCAGCGTAACTTCTCGGCGCTTGCTTTTCCACCCCTAACTCAGCAGTTGAATCTGCAAAAGGTGCAGCTAATACATTAATCGTCACGTCAGCGAATAATCGCTTAAGCTTAGAAGCATCTCGACCCGCGACCCAAATTTCATGGCCTTTATTGTGGTAGAAACGCGCAACAGCCTGCAACGATAATAAATGCTGATAATCTGTTCCCAACTCCCAACACAATAAAATACGAGACACGGAAAACTCCCTTTATTTTTTATCAGTAGATTATTTTGCAAAGGGAAGACTAAAGCAAGACTTTAAAATAGAAGGGAAAGTAAAAAGAAGGGGTATAAACAAAACAAGCAGCCAGAGCTGCTTGTAGAATTAGATCTATGAGTATTACTTAACCATTAATAACAAATCGCGCCTTGCTGAAAGCTGTCATCTAAATCCACTGTCCACGCGACGTGGTGCTTCTCAATTTCGGTAAGGAGGCGCTCTGCACGAAGGCCCTGAAACTGGACTGCTAACATAGTCCGATAAGATAAGGTAAGACTGGCATCATCAAGAGCCATGACTTGTTCCATTGAAAAAGCGCCGGTACTGACTAACTCCTTGCGCCAAACATTAACATCTTTTTCACTGGTCACCATATGATCGACCAAAGGTTGAATTAAACTTGCTTTATCGAGTTGCCCCATCGCCTGCTCTCCAATCTTGCTGTTTAAGTATTAATAACTTTGGTCTTATTTTGAACAAATAACCAGTCTTATACAGCAAAACAGTATTGAGAATAACTACATAATAAATGGATATTTCTTACCAATAATTACATATAGTATACAATGAGTTCTAAGCTATTGTTTTTCTAGCGATTTTTTTGGTTACGGTACTCAATCGGCGTTACTTCAGTCCAACGTTTAAAAGCGCGGTAAAAAGTACTAGGCTCAGAGAAACCGGTTAAATAAACAATCTCATCAATGGTTTCATCGGTATTGGCCAATAGACGTTTAGCAAGATTACAACGATACTCCGCCAGCAACTGATTAAAATTGGTATTGGCCTCAGCTAATCGAGTGCGCAAAGTCCGAGGCTTAATATCTAGGCGAGCAGCGACCTGCTCTAAATTTACCTGACCCGTCTCAAGGATTTCACCAATAATTCGATTCACTCGAGCAACAACATCTTGGCGCTCAAGCTTAGCAACATGCTCGCTGGCAAGCTTCTCGTGCAATTGAAGAAGTTCAGGCTCAGCATGCAATGACGGAATATCTAAATAGTGCGAACTAAAGAACAGTCGATTATCGGCCTGACCAAATAAAACTTCACAGCCATAAATACGCTGATGCTCTTCGATACCGCCATCTAATTGGTGGGTAAAATGTACACGATTAAGCTTAAAATCTTGATCCGTGACATAACTAAAAAACTTAACCAAACCCAAAGCAACAGCTTCTGAGAGGTGACGCAAGTCTTTAACCTTTTCACTTGAAGAAGAAACCTTGATCGAGGCCTCATCATCAATCATTTCAAAGGTCGCTAATGTAGCGTCGCTTAATAGTCGCTGATAATTCAGTGAACGGTTCAAACCATCACCAAAAGTAGGACTGCTTAAAAACAGATATTGTAATACCTGGCCTTTATAAACTGGCATTTTTTCAGCGATATGCAAGCCAATATGAGGGTCACCACTGACATCTTCCAACACCTGCCAGAACAGATTCTGAGCATCATGAGGCGTACGAGCGTTACGATCATTTAAAAGCTCAGCTTTTACACCGCAACGTTCAAAAATCAAAGGGATATCAAGTTTTAACTCCAGCATGGCTTGATAAGCCAACTGTAATAAAATACCTGAGTCACGAAGTTCCGCAATACCACCAGACATAAAGACTAATTTCAATCGAATAAGACTGAATTTTGCCAGAACAAGCGTGGACTGCAAGCACTCATTGACCAAACTGACGTTATTCATTCGCAGAGCCAGCCAATGGCGAGAAATTAGACCGAGTTAGACTAGGGATAACTAATTATAATTCTCACCACATTTGTACCGGATACCTCATGCAACAATCTTCACGTGTAATCATCAATCAAACTCCCAGCACCCTTAACCTATACCGCCGAGCACTCTTTGCCAAAGGCTTAAAAGGTAGCACACCTAAATTACCCACAACCAGCATCACTCTTGCAAATATCAAAGCTGACGAAAAGAAAGTTAATCAATATCGTAATGTTTGTGGATTCAATCAAGATAACAATTTACTGCCCATTACTTTTCCTCACATACTCGCTTTCCCACTGCACCTTGAGCTGATGCTACTTAAAGAATTTCCTTTTGCGGTGATGGGTATGGTGCATATCCGCAATGAAATAACTCAATATCGCGCAATCAATCTATTAGAAACCATGGATGTAAGTTGTCGCTTCAGCGACATTCGAAAAACAGACAAGGGTTTTGATGTTGATATTAAAACTGAGATTCACATTACCGGCGAACTGGTTTGGGAAAGTATCAGCACTAACCTTGTACGCAAGAAAACCGATATAAAACCTGCGCCAAAAGCTCAAGAGCCATCACAACTGGTAGACTTACCCTATAAAGAATTTTGGAACCTTTCTTCAGATTTAGGCCGCCGCTACGCCTTAATTTCAGGTGACTCAAACCCTATTCACTTATTTTCCTTAAGTGCCAAATTATTTGGTTTTAAAGGCCATATTGCTCATGGCATGTGGACCAAAGCTCGCGTAGCCGCAGCTCTGTGTGAAAAACTCGATACTGACGCCTGTAAAATCATTGTCGACTTCAAACTTCCTATTTTTCTACCGACATCCATCCAATTGAACTATGACCAACAAGGAAGCTCAATCAATTTTGATATCCGCGATGAAACAGGTATTAAGCCACATATGAAAGGTCAAGTTTTCGCTCTTTAACAACCTCACTAGGTTATGGCCATTTCCTCAGCCATAGCCTAGAACTCCGAAATACCTGCCTCACTAGATTTAAAGATATTGTAAAGCCTGCTATTGAAACAAAGTTATTTGACAACAAGCGGGTTTAGGGCTGTGCCAAGCACCTCATTTCTGGTTAAATAAGGTAAAAAAATAACAGATACAAAATTGGACGACTCACCCATGCCTGCCAGTAAAATACAAAGCACCTCTAAATTCCGTATCGGTAAATTATCAGCGGCCGTTATTGCGTTATCCATGAGCGCTAGTCTTTTCGCATCTGAAGGAGGGTTTATAGGTGTTTATGGCGGTGGCGCTAGCTCACAAGAAGCAGATTCAACCAGTTCCACGTTTAAAATTCTTACCGGCGCACACATAACTTCACGCTTAACTCTTGAATTTGGTTACGTAAACTTTGGCGCTACGAGTTACGATGACCCGGAAGCCATTAACCTAGGCAATAACAATCAAAACATCTCTTTCAATAATGCTGAGCATGGCTCAATAGCTTTTGGCCAATTAGGCGAAGCAACCATTGTTGATCCAGGTAAAGATACATATGATGCGAAAGGCAGTGCTGAATTTACTGGCATGAGCGAATTTACACCAGAAGGTGCACTAATTAACTTTCGTTATCGCTTCCCCATGCTAGACAGCTTAGATTTCTTTCTTAAAACCGGTTTCTTTGCTTGGGTCGCTGATTATAAAACCATTAAAATTACTGCCGTGCAAAATGCGACTGCTGCCGACTTGATCCCAACAACTGAAAAAACCAGTCAAACTTCGGGAGTCAACGCTATTTCAGGGGCTGGATTTATTTACAAGCCAATGCCGCAACTTTCACTTCGCGCCGAACTTGAAAGCACAGCGATCAGCAGCTTTGAAATGCCTCGCACTCGCCTGCAAAATCTATCATTTGGAATAAACTGGGAGTTTTAACTCTCGCTACCCCATAAATTTTGCTCGCCTTCTAGGCGAGCAAATATATTTTTCAACTCGCCAAGATGCAAAGGTTTACTCAAATGTGAGTCCATTCCCGCATCGACACAACGCTCTTTATGCTCATCTAGAGCATGAGCCGTTAAGGCAACAATTGGACATAACTTTCCTGCCTGACCATATTGCCACTTCCTAATCGCCGAAGTTGTTTCGAACCCATCCATTCCAGGCATCTCACAATCCATTAAAATAAGATCCAACTCCAATCCTGAGCGAACTATGTCTAGAGCCTCTTGCCCACTACTGGCCTCAACCATCCGATGCCCTAACTTTTTGAGCATGGCATTTAAAACTCGGCGATTAATTTCATTATCATCGACACCCAGGACAGTCAGCTCAGTGCTAACCCCACTGAACTCAAGTGATTTTTTAGCGTTTTCTGACTCTAGGGCGCCAGCCCTTTGATGCTCTTGCGTTATTTCTTCCGTTTTATGGGCTGTGATGAATGGGATAGTCAAAGTAAACAGGCTGTATTCATTGCGCTTACTCTGAACATCGATACGCCCTTCCATTAAATTCACCAACTGTCGGCAAATAGATAACCCTAAACCACTGCCACCATAAACCGAGTGAATGGCTTGATCTGCCTGACGAAAGCGTTCAAAAATACCTTGCTGCTGTTGCTTCGTCATCCCTATGCCATTATCCCAGACAGATATCTGCACATTATTAGTCGCTAAATATTCAGCCTTCATAACAACCTGCCCTCCCTGTGTAAATTTAATGGCGTTACTCAACAAATTCATTAACACCTGCTTGAGCCGCAAAGGATCTCCGACAAAATACTCAGGCATTGCCTCGTTAAACTGCAAAGATAACTCAACATCATTCTCTTGAGCTTGTCGCTCAAAAATAAAACAACACTCCTTACATAAAGTGATCAGATTAAAATCAACCTTATTAAGCTCAATAGAGCCCGCTGCCAAGCTTTCATAATCTAACAGATCACCGACTAACTCATTCAGATGCTCACTAGAAGAAGAAAGAATTCGTACATAATTATATTGCGTCGGGTTTAGTGGCGTTTCTTTAAGCAAGTCAGCCATTCCAATAACCCCATTTAAAGGGGTTCTCACTTCATGACTGAACTGAGCAATCCAGTCTCTTGAAGAAGCAGGAATAATTTTACCATCAGTTTGAAAACCGACTACTTTAACCTTTTCTTTTTTTCTCTCAATTAAAACGCAAGTTAAGACAATAGCTTGCAAAAGAATACTATAGCCAATAGCGTAATTGGTTAACATATTGGTGGGCAACAACGCTAACTTATGAGCAATATAAACTAAGGTTGCCAGCGCGGCAAAACCATAACTGGCCAAATAATAAAAAGAGTACTCCGCTTCTTGCTGCCACTTAATAATTGCTAGGGCGAGCAGATAAATCGCGATTCCAACACCTAATACAGCACAAAAATAGCTCGAGATATTAATAGGAATGAACCACAAAAGTATAAATCCAACCAACGCCAGAGCATTAAATCCGTAATAGAAGGATAAATGTACAGGCCCCTCTTCAACCTTTAAAAAGTGATGGGTAAATATATTGGCAGCCAAAACAACGAGGTAACTAAAGAACAATCCCGCCAAATAATTAAACTCAGGATCTACAGGCCATAAGTACTCAAAATTCAACCCTAGGTGGTTAGAGTACATCAAGCCAAATATGAGCAAATCTATGGCCAATAAAAAGAATACATAGTTATTTCTCACCAAAAACATGCCCATATTGAAGGCAATAAACATCATTAATATGCCGAAATACATACCGTAAGTAAGATACTCATTATTGGCGATCCGCCAAAACTCAGCTTCTGATTTAACCGAAATTGGTAGTAAAACGCCCACATTCGATTCTGCTCGCATATAAAAACGAACTTTTTCAAATTCGAGCAAAGTGATCGAGATGGCAAAATTTCGATAATTAAAAGGACGCTCGATAAACGACAAGTGACTTCCTAATTGCCATTCTTGAAGTTGATTATTTTCATCCAAACGATAAATAGATAATTTATGAATTCCAGGATTAGAGACCTCCAAGATACGTTCAGATGTATATCCCTCAACATTAGCCACATCAAAACGAATCCAGGCGCCTTGCTCTAAATTACCCAAGTTTAATGGATAACTTTGCGCTTTTTGCCAGCGAGATTCATCAAAAGCCCTTATACGACCAAAGTCGTATTGAGCCTGATCTTCGATAATGTATTTAATATCCACGATATCGATAGAGACTTGCTGTGAAATATTGTTACCCGACGCATACGCTGTATTCGCCAAACAAAATAGGAGAATCGAAAACAGTCTAATTAACAACAAAAAACCTCCTCAATGTGTTACCCCAAAACCCAAGGTCGTTACGACAAGTAACGCCAAGCAGAATAAATGTTACGCTGTTTTAATAATAGACCCTGAGTATACCCACTGCAGAGCGATTAGATGATATTTATTTCGACTGGCATCTTACTTGCAGCATTTTTTAATCACTAAAAATAATAATAGCGAACCGGTCAGTCACTATGATTCAAAGTTCAATTTCAGTTGCCTTAATCCGCCCACTCATTGATGCGGCCGGAAATCAAACAAGCAATTCTATTCCAGCGACGCCTTTAGATTCGCGACTAATGAAATTACTTAAGGACCCTGACGCACGCATCTCTATTTCTGATGCCGACGCACTGATTAACAACTTAATCAGAACCAGTAATCAAAGCTCCTTATGTGTCTACGCGGCGCAAAAAGCCGTTTCGCAAAGCAGCTGCCAATTACAACATCTCTTTTTATGCTCCAATACGCTCAGAGAAGCCTTATATTACCTTGAAAAGTTCTCGGCTCTACTCTGTGACGGCCTAGAAATCAATGTCACCCGTACTCGCGATAACATCATCAAGGTAAAACTACCCGTTAACGAGCAAAGCTATTTATCCCAAGAACGTTACCGCAGCGAACTTTTAGTCGGCATACTATTAAGCTGGTTAAAGCAACTTTGTGGTAATGAGATGGAAATCAACGGCATAAACTTGCCGTTCCCACAACCTAGCTATGTCAGTGATTACAATAGCTACTGGAAAAGCACGACGAGCTTTAACTCCGACGAATGTTCAATTCAATTTCAAGCAAAGTTTTTAGATCAAGGGTTGCATAATACAAACCCACACATCCTAAACATGATCAAACGGGACGTGGAAGAACAATACAAAAAACTCACTCGCAGCGGCTCTTTGGCCGACAGAATTAAACGCGCTTTAGAGCAAGATAAATTAAGCCTAAAAGCCAACCAACAAGTGGTCGCCGAACATTTCCACATTAGCGCTCGCACACTAAATCGTCATCTACAAAAAGAGAATACCTCGTTAAAACAAGTCGTCACTGAGTGCCGAGTTCATAAAGCTAAAAAACTCTTGTTAGAAAGTGAATTAAGCATTGAGCAAATCGCACTTCAACTAGGTTTATCTGGCCGCAGAACTCTCGATCGTATTTTCATCAAACAAACTCAAGATAGCCCCGCTCAATATCGAAACAAGCAGAGACATAGCACTGAGATTGAAAATACTTCCAGCCTAGCCATAGCGGCGGGTTAAAACTCAAACCTCCCTCGTTATGCGAGCTTAAGTAATCTAGCTCGCATTACCGATGCCACCGTCATAGCGTCGGTAATATCACCACTCATCACCCTGGACAATACCTGCTCGAACGGCAACCGTTGAACCTGAATATCTTCAGTTTCTTCTAATGCCATCTCACCAATACTCAAGCCTTTAGCAAGATAGGTGAAGCCTTCTTCCTGAGTAATTGAATTACTCAAATGCATCCTCAATATTTGCTGCCAGTCGTCAGCACGATAACCTGTCTCTTCTTTCAATTCTCGCTTCGCACAATCCAAGCAAGACTCACCTGCCGGAGCGCCCCCCATCGGCAACTCCCAATGATATTGCTGTAATGGGTAACGAAATTGACCGACCAATAAAGTATCTCCATTTTCAAATAACGGCAGAATTGCGACGGCACGATTCTTGAAATTTACCGTCCCATAAATTCCTTCATTACCTGCTGGGTTGAGTACCTGATGCTCCTCTATTCTTATCCAAGGATTATCATACTTAACTTCAATAGAGAGTGTTTGCCACGGGTTTTTAATCATCATCCTTAACCTTCTTCAAAGCCCAACCGAATCGCCCATAACGAACCGCACAATAAACCAATAAGAAGATTGCTCCTGCCACAACCCCCAACAGATGTGCATTAGCCTCTACACGCCCTCCTATCGTACCCAGCAAGGCCATATCGTCATACCAAGGACTTTGTTCCCAGACGACTTTTACTACAATGATAATAAGAAAACTGAAGGCAACCTTCCGACTGTAATAGCCAGATACAAAAGGGGCCACCATTAACAGACCATGTAAAACACCCGAAAGCCCCACATAGCGCTGCAAGTAATCAGCGTAAAAATAAAGACCCGTCCCCACCACCGAAATACACCAAAGTAGCAATATGATTCCGAGCATATTATTTAAGAACTTGCCGGCAATATAACCCAACAAGACTAATCCCATAGCATTTCCAGCCATATGTGGCAAAGAAAGATGCACAAAGTGCGCACTAAATAACCGCCAGATTTGACCCGAGGTTATCAGTTCACGATCATACATTAACCACTGGGAACTCACGGGTTCAAGGCAAGAAAGAATCAATAACGAAAGTAGTAAGGCAATATAAAGCAGGTAGTCGCGCATTCCGCGTCCTAAAAAATAAAACAGTATAAGCTAATTCACCTTCTCAGCCCTAGCGGTAAACGTTATTGCCAATAATATTAAAAACAAAACCCAGCCCCACCCCGTCACTGACAACGCCCCTGCCGACGTCGATGTATCATTAAGATTAATATCCATCTTTTTGGGTACCTGATAATTAAAGGTCTCTGATTGATCCGCCACCAATAAACGCTGATTAAAATCAAAACCCACCTTCTGAAAACCCGCCCCAGATTGCGCGTAGCTCCGTCCACTAACCTCTCCCTTAGTATCAATACTAAATGCTCGCCCGACGACAGTTTGTGCATCTAGCTGCAAATAAATCTTTAACACCCTAGAAATATCCACGGGCTGCGTGAAAGAGATTCGATTCCAGCCTGGCGTAATCAACTGCTGTTTTAAGGTAAAAATAACATCGCTTGCTATTCCAGCCTGCAAGCTTGCAAATAAAGTTACCTCTACCTCACCATGACCATGACTAAAGACATCAACACCATGCACCCAGTCCATACCCTCATCGGCATCATATTCTTGCAGACTAATACTGCGCCCAGCATTTACCCCCCAAGCACCGCCAATTCCACCCTCATCAAAACCTAAGTTATTACCAAGGGTTTGATAAGGCAAGGTAACCACCCCAGAGACACTATCCGTCACTTGAATATTAGAAATTTCAACACCACTACTATTACCATGATAATCGGAGCTGGCTGGCATAGACCCAGAACCGAAATAGTCTTGTCCATAAGCATCATTAAAAACATCTAATCGGTCGCCTCGATTCTCTAACTGATCAAGATCTCCTCGCCCATCCGCTTCTTCAATATCCACCAACTTATGTTCAGCAACATCATTTTGCGGACCCGCAATGCCATAACCAACCCAATCATCAATATGAGAGATTAATAAGCCGTGACCCGGAAGCCCACGATCCAACTGCGAACTTGTTCGATGCTCTAATAGAAAGTGTTCTCCATGACGAAATGGATCAAGCCAGATCCGCATCGCTTCAGGCCCCTGACTCGTACTTTCCAAATTAAATTCTAACGCATCCCCAACCACATCCTGCGGCACCAAGAATCCCGCCTTAACTTTTGACCACGCCATCATATGCGCCGGAGAGCTGCCTGAATAACCACCCTGACTATTCCAACTACCTAAACCCATCAACCCCCATCGGCCAATACCGTTAGAATCACCCTGGCGATCATAAAGATCAGGCAACGAGAATAACAAATGACCCATTTCATGACTGATAATACCTATGGTTGCTAAATGGTTTTGATGACGCTCACCAAACATGGCAAATCCAGTTAGAGAAATACCATCAAATGCTGCCGTAATATCGGCCTTATGCGCCCATACATTAGGCTTCGGGGCTGAACCACCACCATAGGCATTCTCATAACCCGCTACCATCAAAACAATAGCCAACTCATTCGCCGCAAGATAACGGTCTGAATTTTTATCATATTGCTTCAAATCGATATATTGATCAGCCATAGCCATAGCATCTCTCACCAGGCCTGTGCTCAACGAGCCATAATTTGCACCAAAATTTGGATGATCGTAAGGTAAGCGCACTTCAATAATGCCATCAGATACCTTACCTTGGGACTCCATAGCAGGCTGAAGCAGAAAATCTTGGTAAGAGTTCTCTAGATAATAGTTCGCAACACTCGAGACACCTGACTGAGTAGAAAACATCAATTGCTCAAAATCTTCACGACCGTAACTAAATTCTTGGTCTTTAAAAGAAACTTTAAGCAATAGTACATTTTGTTTTCGACTAGCGACTACAGAAGGGTCGCTAAATGAGGAGGCGCTTATTGAATAATGCTCAGAAGACACTATTTCAGCAGATAGAGACTTTCCTAATACAAGCCCTCCAATAGATACCGGCTTAACCATATCCTCCATTGCTATTTCAACCGTTACAGCGCTAACCCACTGAGCTGACAGCAAAAAGAACACGACGAATATACGCGATAGATGAAACATGAACGACCCACTAACTGAATGCTATACACTCAATCTAGGTAACAAATGTTCATCCATCTTTGATAATTACAAATCAAAACCACACAACATTAAAATGACACTGAACAACCGTTTATGCGTCAACAAGCCTATTCGTCAACATTACGCCCACTACATTAGACAGAAAAACTTACACAGTTAAACTCTGTGTAACGAACTCAACAACCCGTCGCTCCATCCAATACCCTTGGCGCTTATTCAACTCAATAAAGCCAACATGACCACCGGACTTGGGTACTTCTAGTAATAAGTACGGGTTATTGCGGGCCTCCTGATAAGGGAAACATTCTTTGGGCAAGAAAGGATCATTTTCAGCATTAATCAATAAACTAGGCACACGAATTTCTTTTAATACCGGCTTACAACTACTCTTGGCCCAATAATCTGCCGCATTCTCAAATCCATGAATAGGGGCAGTATAGCGATCATCAAAATGTTGAAATGTTGTCACTTCATGATAATCCTCAGCACTGATCTCCTCAGGAAAATCAATTGCCTTGGCCTCGACTTTGCATTTCAAATCTTTCAAAAAGCGCCACATGAATATTTTATTCCGTCGCTCAGCCAATTGACTGGCACTGGCCGATAAATCACAAGGCACGGAGAATGCACAAACTGATTTTATATGCGGCGGAATATCGCGCCCCTTGCGGCCGGCATATAGAAGGCTTAAATTGCCTCCCATGCTAAAGCCTACAAGATGAATCGCTTGATACCCCAGCTGATGGGCATGACTAATGACTCGTTCTAAATCATCCGTCGCACCGCTGTGATAAAAACGTAAAGTCTTATTCATTTCTCCAGAGCAGGAGCGAAAATTCCACGCCAAAGCATCCCAGCCCTGGGCATTTGCCTCCCGCACAACTCCCGCAACATACGGACGGCGAGAATGACCTTCTAACCCATGAGAAATAATTAACAGCGTCCTTACCGCGGGATCTCCAGAAAGGTCACAACGACTCCAGTCTAGGTCTAGAAAATCGCCATCATCAGTCGTTAAACGTTCTCGCCGAAAGTGACTGCAATCAATCCTGCGGGTTAACGTTGGCAAAATACTCTGCACATAACCATTGGCTAATAAGAAAGGCGGTTGATATTGACTATCGATAACAGGCATAGCTCAGCTCTCAGTAATGAGGGCCTAGATTAGCAGAAGGAAAAATGAAATGGCTAGCTAACGAGGAAAAAGAGTTAACGCGGAAAAGAGTTCTTTAGCTTTTAAAGCGACTATTGAGATAGTCCATTATAGTTTCGCCTGAATACAACCAGCGCGTTTCTTTGCCGTTACGCCCCTCAATTCTCAAACAAGGTACTCTCAGCTCACCACCACCGTGAATCAACTCGTTACGATAGGCGTTAACGCGCTTAACGTCTTTTTCAACGATACGCAGACCTAGCTGCATACAACGGCGTTTAATCTTGATAGAAGTTGGGCAGGTTTTGCAAAAATACAATTGAATTCGACGTGATTCACGATCAAGAGATACTTGCTCTTCCGAAGTGCGCACCACGGGTTTAACCTTAAACCAGTGGTCGGCAATCATTAAACAAATACCCTGCATGCGATGTGTAACAGACATTTAACAGATCCAACAACCAAGCCAAAATAACTGGCGGGCTATTCTACAAACTAAATTATAAATATCCAGCACTTTTTATGGGGATTTAATAGTTTTCAATACATTCTGAGCATTGAACACTATTTACCCTTGACCCAAGCCGGTCTGATTAACCATAAATATGAGCAAAGACGCCATAATAACGGTAAAAATCAGCAGCAATCGCATTCGGCGACAAAAGGGGCAATCCTTACCCCGTTTTTTCAAAGCACTCATTGAATCGCTTTATTACGCGAGAATGAAGGCAAGCTAGTGAACTCATCCCAATGCATCCACACAGCCTCGGCTTTGCCAACAATGTTTTTCGCCGGAACAAAAGACATTGTTTCACCTGTTGCTGTATTACGCCATAAACGACTGTCGGAACTACGACCGCGATTATCACCCATCATGAAATAGTGACCCTCTGGCACTGTCCATTCTCCTTCTGGACCGATATTAGCTCCAGGGGTCCACTGTACTTCGTGCGTCCCCGTATCAAGAGTTTCTTCTAGCAAGTACTTAACCGGTCTGTGCTTTGGCTCAGCGGAAACAACTTCGATGCTTTTCTCTTCACCATTGATAATTAATTGCCCGCCTTTATAAACCACATGATCACCCGGCAAACCAATAACACGCTTAATGAAATAACGCTTATCATGAGGCGGGAAAAAGACCATCACATCGCCACGCTGTGGCTCATTATTAGGAACCAACAAGTTACGAAATACCGGCATGCGCAAACCATAATGAAATTTGCTTACCAAAATGAAATCACCTTTAATCAAGGTCGATTCCATTGAGCCAGATGGAATTTGAAAAGGTTCAGCGATAAAAGATCGTAATACAAAAACAACCAATAATACCGGGAAAAAGGATTTAGACTGCTCAATCCAAACCGGCTCTTTCGCCGCGAGTTCAAGCGTATCTTTATCACTCCCCTGGCTATCTAGCTGATCAACTGCCGCTAGACGTTTAGGTAAAAAAACAAATTTATCGGCTAGAGCTACTAAACCTGTCACAAAGGTTAGTACCATCAAGATTAAGGGAAAATCGATATCCATAAGCAAAAATTCTAATCACATTGTTATTTAAGAGAAATGTCAGTGCGGGCATTGTAACCACAGCGCAGCGGCATGGCTAGCGCCCTGGTGGACTATAGCCTGAGAATTGTTGAGCAGTATCAGCGGCATAATTATCTGTCATACCCGCTACATAATCCAAAACGCGCATATAGGCCTGATATAATGTCCAATCTGCCTGCGGAGCACTCGGACCCATCATCTCAAGTACACGACTATTACGAAATGTTGAATGCCCTGTTTCAATTAACTCTTTTGCAGCCTGTAAAAAAGCAGTTAACAGATTGGCTAGGGTTGAATAAGCCCCCACTTCAATGGCGGTTTTACGCGGATCTTTAAATATCCGTTCTTTAGCTAACGACTTCGCTTCCCTAATCGCATCTCGTACGGTAGCGGGACAATGATCACTTAGCTCTCCGACTAAAGTGCCCGCAAGAATCCCTTGCTGATTATCTAAGAAAGCCTGACTAGCAGCTTCAACCATTTTCTCCATGGCTTTACCACGCAACATAGATAAGCGCCGGCGTTCATTATCCGCTGAATCCAAGTCCACTTGATATTGAGCCCACTCACTTGCTAATAATGGCTTTAGAATTTTTTCAACTTCAGGGTATCTAAGTATCCCCATTTCAATACCATCTTCTAAATCAATTAAGCCATAACAAATATCATCCGCGATTTCCATCAGGTAAACCAAGGGATGTCGGCACCACCTATTGTTATGCTGAGGAATCAAACCAAGATCGTCAGCAATCGTCTTTAAGATAGCCACTTCGCTTTGAAAACAACCAAACTTATGGGCTTTACTCCCAGTAGCTGAAGTGTGCTCAACCGTCCATGGGTATTTTAAAAATGTACCGAGCGTTGCTTGAGTTAATCTCATGCCACCGCTAAAACGATGGTATTCGACCTGAGTGATTATTCTAAAACCTTGAGCATTGCCCTCAAAGGTTTGTAAATCGGCTTTTTCTAACGCACTCAAGCCCTCTAACAAATAAGCATTCTCGGCATCCAAAAACCAATGCCTAATAGCATCTTCACCAGTATGGCCATAAGGAGGATTACCAATATCATGAGCCAAACAAGCCGCCTGTAAAATAGCCCCCACATCAGCAGCGCTGATATTTTCCGGAAAGCCTGAATTCACATCAGCCTTTAGGCCTTCAGCAACACGAAAACCAAGACTACGCCCAACACAACTCACTTCTAAACTATGGGTCAAACGACTATGAACATGGTCGTTTTCAGATAAAGGATGAACTTGTGTCTTTCGATCTAAGCGTCGGAACGCGCTTGAGAAAACAATACGATCTTGATCTTTATGAAAAGGCGATCGTCCATCTTCATAATGGCTCGTCACCTCTCCAATACGTAAAGGTTGTAACAGGCGATGCCAATCCATCTTGGTCATTATTTTTATATCCTTACAACTTCATTTAAAACTGACTTAAAAAAGTCTAGCCTATATAAACTCATGCTTACGTCGATATTTATGGGCAGGATAGCTGCCTAGGATACGTATATCTTTGGCAAAAAAGTTAAGCTCATCCATCGCCCGCTGCATACTTTTTTGTTGCGGGTGACCTGCAAGATCAATATGAAAATGGCTGGCTTCCATCGTGCCACCATCCATATAACTTTCTAGTTTAATCATATTGATTCCGTTAGTCGCAAACCCCCCTAACGCTTTATAAAGCGCTGCAGGTAGATTACGTACCGAAAACAACACACTGGTAATATAGCGTTGCTCCACTTGGTATCCCAAAGCATTAGCGCTTTTCGCCAATACGATAAAGCGCGTTGTATTTCCATCTACATCCTGGAAATTCTCAGCAACGATATTTAAACCATACAATTCCGCAGCAAGGGTAGAAGCAATGGCCCCATGGCTTTCTTCAATTTTAATAGAGTGCGACGCCGCTTTCTTAGCGGCCAATTCTTTAGCAGAAAGCGCAGTATCTACAGCGGCAACAGCCTTTATATTTAACTTTTCTAAGTGATGGAAACATTGAGCTAATGCTTGAGGGTGCGACGAAACCGTTTTAATTTGTTCCAGCTCTACTCCAGGCAATGCCAACAGACAATGATTAACCGGCTCAAAGTGCTCAGCGATTATTTGTAAATGCGTTTTGGGCAATAATCGATAGATCTCTTCGACTCGCCCTGCGGTAGAGTTTTCTAGCGGAATCATCGCAAACTCGGCCCCTTCGTTTTCAACCATCGATATCGCAGATTGAAAATCTTCGCAAGCAAAAGCTTCATGGCTAGGAAAAACGGTTTTACAGGATAGGTGAGAATAAGCGCCCTCTACCCCTTGATAAGCAACAATGGCCTCTACAGCCTTATTCGGTTTAACAGCCACCTATGACGCTTCCTTAAATTGAAGATTCTTAGTTTAACAAAATTACGATTTTAACAGTGTACTCCAAGCTTGGAACGATAACTAAAAGAAACTCCTTTCCAAATCGTTATACCGATTATTACTAAGTGTTGATCTTACTTAGCAATTACGTTACTTTTTGTAAAAAGCACATGAGAATAATAATAAATGAGTAGTGCGCCCTTGAACTTAAGCTACGATTTGGTATTAGAGACCTTAGGTATCCGCCCTATTAGCCACTTCAGCAATAGCCGCGAAAGCCTATCGCCTCAAGAACGTTTGAAACAAGTCCAATTTCAAGCTAAACACTTTGTTGAAGACTTCAAAATGGTCAATCAACAAGTTCAGTTCTTGCAGACTATCGATCTTGTTTCAGTTCCCTATCCGGTAAAGTCGGCCTTTGGCAATGCAACTAGCCTTATCAACCCCTATCTTTATGTGACCAATCGCTTGATGGTGGTTCAGTTTTCAACCCATGCCGGCACTAAAACTCTATTATTTTCACCTTCGGACTTAGAAGCCAATATTAAAACCCCTTACTTTCAACGTTTTCGCCGATTAATGGGTAAGTTAAAAAATACGCTTCAACCCATACTTACACCGACTCATAATACAGTTGAACAAGCACTAGAAAGCATCAACCTCAAGCCCGAAGACATTGATTTTATTTGCTACGACCACCTGCATACTCAAGATATTAGAAAGTGGCTCGGCAGCTTTGAACAACCTGCTTACTTTCCCAATGCAAAGCTATTAGTGATGCACCAAGAGTGGGAAGCGGTAAAAGATTTACTTCCTTTGCAAAACCACTGGTATTGCCCTGACGGTGTCGACGGAATTGACCCGAATAAGATCATCCCCTTACACAGCAGTATCATGCTTGGTGATAGCCTTGCTTTGGTTCATACACCTGGACATACCCAAGGTAGCCAATCTTTAGTCGTCAATACCGACAAAGGGATTATGGTGTGTAGCCAAAATGGAATATCAGTCGACAATTATTGCCCTGAATACTCAACTATTTATGGCTTGGCTGATCATGTACTCGAAAATAGCATGGCCGTTATTCCTAATGGAGAGCAGCCTGAACTCCGATTAGATCAATATATCTCGATGATTTTAGAGAAAACTATCGCTGATCCGCACCCGGATGATAAGCGCTTTCCTTATATCATGCCGTCTTCAGAACTAAGTGCTCGCTGGCAACCTTTCGCACTTGCACCCACGCTTTCACTTGGCGAAATCCAAATGGGTGAGTTAATACAAAAAGCAAGCACCTCTACAGACAGTGAGCCCTATAGCATTAGCTAAATAGAAATAGCTAAAAACGTACAGCACGATGGTCTGTATGATTAACCATGCAACCTGCAAGGTTAATCATTTCATCACATTCCATGGTTTGGTCGACGTAAGCACTATGCAAACCTGCATCTGATAAAGTCTCATAACACTCAGGAAGGCCATGAAATACAAGTGGTCGACTCGATTGTTTAGCGGTTAATAGTGATTGGCCACCATCATTGAAAATTTGCACCAAATATATATCCCCTTGATTAGATAGAATATGCACCTCAGGGTTACCTTTATGCACTACCTTTTTCAGCTCGCGAAAGTTCATGGGGCTCTCCTAACAATTCTCTAATTATCAATATAAGCCATCTAAGCCCTGGAAAATTGGTCAAATTGAAGTAAATTGTTACCTCTCGATATTTACACCTTGTCACCTAATCACGCTAAACTGTTTTAAATGATACAAATCTTTTTTTGAGTAGCTGCATGAAACGCCGACACTTTATAACCAAACTGGCTTTACTCCCTATTGGCCTTCCTCTATCCATTACCGCAACGCAAGTATGGGGCAATAGTTTTGACGATTTTGTTAAAGCGCAGCAGGTCGGAATGGATAAAATTAGCAATGATTACCAAGCCTATAAAGATCGATACCTTTCCGCGTTTGAGGACTACCAACTTGAATTAGAGCAAGAATGGCAAAACGCAGAAATTACCAACCAAGAGATCTGGGTTGAATACAGCTCTGACCTACAAAAGAAAACGGTTATTGATTTTGCGTTTAATGAGATACGGTTTAGCTATAAAAGCAACGATATCGATAGCGATCTAAAGAGCGTTAAAGAAGAGAAACTGCCTCAAGAACTCAACGCTCTATTAAGAAAGACTGAACGCCAAGCTGTAGAGAGTGATCCAATTAATATAAAACTCATGGCAGGGAGAAGTCGTCAGAACCTGCAAAATACGGCATTACTGAGTGAGGTCAGCGCACTGTATGGCAGCATTGAAGATGCCGAAGAAAAGCTCGCCAGTACCGCATTAATCGTTAAAGAAAAAACACTCAAGGGGGAATTGATCGTAGTTAAGATCCCCTTACCCAAAAAACTGCCGATTAAACGAGCAGAAAAATATCTCACCAGCGCGCAGCAAGCAGCCAATAAGTGGAACATTGATCCCGCCCTCGTCATGGCCATTGCCCATACCGAAAGCCACTTTAATCCATTAGCTCGTAGCCACATTCCTGCTTTTGGGCTTATGCAAATTGTGCCTGCAAGTGCCGGCAAAGATGCGAGCAAACTCATGTATGGCAAACCACGCCTATTAACGAGCGATGAACTCTACAACCCTAATTTCAACCTTGATACGGGCAGTGCTTACCTCAGCATGCTTCATACCCGTTATTTAAAAGGCATCAAGGATCCCACTTCACGCTTATATTGTGCAATTGCCGCCTACAATACCGGAGCCGGCAATGTTGCCAAAGCGTTCATTGGCCGTGCGTCCATGCAGCGTGCTTTCGGAGTTATTAACCAACTCAGCCCTAATCAAGTATTTGAAACACTGCAATATGACTTGCCCTATGAGGAAACACGCAAGTATTTGATAAAGGTAACCAATCATTTACAGAGCTACAAAGCATTATTAAGTTAATTGTGGACAACCCTTATTAATGCAAACAATTATCAATTAGATTAATATGCCGACTTTATTTTTAATTAGGTGAAGCCATGACTCCTCTTATCTTTTGGGGTGCAATCTTTTTTACCCTTGCCTTAGTATTTTATTCAATAGGCATCTGGAATGATTTTTATCATAAGCAATTAAAAAAATGGCACCTCACCATGTTTGGTTTGGGGGTCATTACAGATACACTAGGCACCCTGCTAATGTACCTTCATGTCGGGCACCTAATTTTTACGCCACACTCTATTTCAGGTTTTTTGGGACTGTTCTTGATGATGTTTCATTTCAGCTGGGCACTGATGGTTTTGCACAATAGAGATGTAGCGCTACAGAAGACCTTCCACCGTTTTAGCATTATGGTCTGGAGCTTTTGGATGATTTCTTACATTTCAGGCTTGTATTTAGGGATCTCTGGATTAAGTTAAGCAATAAAAAAGGCCAGTATTCAGAATACTGGCCTTTTTTATTAGTCACGATATTACAATCGCTTTTAAGCAGGATTTGGTTCAGCATCCGTAGGGTTAAAACGACTTTCAAGATAAGAAATAATATCACCTGATTCGTACATCCAGCTCACTTCGCCATTATCATCTTCAATACGTAAACAAGGCACTTTCAATTGACCACCACCTTGAAGTAATTCTTCTTTAAATTGCTCACTGCGTTTAGCGTCGCGGGTTTCAATATTCAAAGCACTGCGCTTCATTGCACGGCGCACTTTGACGCAAAATGGACAAGCAGCATACTGGTATAACGCGAGTTTAGTCGTCTGAGCATCGATAGCCGCTTGCTCATTGGCTTCACGCTTAATGCTTTTGGGGGTAAATACCCAATTTAATAATAGGATCAAGGCACCTAATACTGCTCTAACTACAACCACATTACTCTCCTAAGCCGAAATCGGCCGGTGTCATTATTTAGTTTGATAGGCGCGCATTATACTTATCTGACGTTTAGTAGCTAGCAGTCAGGTCAATCCTCTTGCCTGCTTTACCTGTCTAGGGTATAAAACGCCTATGAAAACTCCAAAACGAATCCAACCTTTAGTTGATGATGGTGTAGTGGACGAAGTCCTCAGCCAATTAATGAGTGGAAAAGAAGCCACTGTCTATGTTGTACGCTCTGGCGATGAAATCCGCTGTGCAAAAGTCTATAAAGAAGCGGCTAAACGCAGCTTTAAACAGGCTGTGCAATATCAGGAAGGTCGCAAAAGCAAAAATAGCCGTCGCCAGCGCGCAATGGAAAAAGGCTCTAAATTCGGTCGTAAGCAACAAGAAGAGTCTTGGCATAATGCCGAGGTTGATGCTCTGTATCGCTTAGCGGAAGCTGGTGTTCGAGTCCCAACGCCATATGGTTGCTTTGATGGCGTGCTATTGATGGAACTAGTCACTTATGACGATGGTGATGTTGCCCCACGCTTAAATGATGTATCAATGACCGCAGAACAAGCGATTGAAGATCACCTTACCGTGATGAACGACGTTAAGCGTATGCTAGTGGCGGGGATCGTTCATGGGGATCTCTCTGAGTTCAACGTATTAGTCGACGATTATGGTCCAGTTATTATCGACCTCCCTCAAGCAGTGGATGCCGCGGCGAATAACCATGCCAAGTCTATGCTCGAACGTGACGTTAATAATATGAGCGAATATTACGGCCAGTATGCCCCTCAGCTATTGCGTACAAATTATGCTAAAGAAATGTGGGCTCTGTATGAAGACGGCAACCTAACCGCGGATACTGAGCTAACAGGCCTGTTTGAAGAGTCCAACGAAAGTGCGGATGTCGACTCAGTGATGGATGAAATCAGATCTGTTTTAGCAGAAGAACGTAAGCGCCAAGAGCGATTAGAAAACGCGGATGACAATTACACGTACGAAGAAATGTAATCAGCTCATACATGTTTCAATTTTTAAAATATTGTCTAGGCTTTAAAATAAGCTCTAGACGATTTTTTAACATGAAACGTTACCTCTCAGATACTAGCTTTAAAATCTCAACAGGATTTCTTCTAGCAACCTTTGCACTTTTATCAATTCTTGCATTCGTTCTTCAGGGCGAATTGCGCCAGAAATTAGAAAGTGACAGTTCTAAACGAGTTGAAGCCAGTGGTAATGCCATTGTTGCAGAACTTGTTCGGCAGACTTCTCTAGTTCACTCCTTAGCCGAAAGCTTAGCAGTGGTCGTTAATTCAATACCATTTTCTGACCAAACATATCACCAACTGCTACCGCAAATAATCGATATAAATAACTCCAACAGCCTCGTTGCTGGCGGCGGTATTTGGCCAGAACCTAAACAACTTGATCCTAATAAAGAAAGAAATAGTTATTTCTGGGGTAAAAATAAAAATGGCTCATTAGATTTCTACAATGATTACAACCTAGAGGGCGGTAAGGGTTACCGCAATGAAGAGTGGTATGTACCGGCAAAATTTCTCGATGGTGAGAGTTGTTATTGGTCACGTTCATACATTGATCCTTTCTCAAAAGAACCCATGGTAACTTGCACGCTTCCAATTCATAAGGATGATAAATACATCGGAGCATCTACTATCGACATGAAACTAGAAGGGCTGCATCATTTTTTCCAAAAGCAATCAGAGCATATAGGTGGATACGTTTTCCTCATCGACCAAAACAATAAATTCATCAGCTTCCCTAAATCAGTCAGTATTTTAAAAGAAGACAGCCCTACTTTACTCAATATAAATGAGTTCACAGAAAAACAACCGCAATTCCAAGATCTCGCCGCCCGACTTATCGACATTTCGGAAAAAACATTCATCACTCGAAATGAATTCAAAAAACAACATCAGAGTATGTCATCTTATTTTAATGATAATAGCTACCAAGTGAGCCCTGAACAGGCAGACGTTATGGCATCATCCATTATCAATCCGATAAAAGAAGACATGAACAACAGCCACCTGTTGGATCACTTTCAATTAAATGATGACTTCTTATTACAAGAAAAGGTAAACGTCTCAATTTTTCATGTTCCTGATTCATACTGGAAACTGGTAGTGGTTACACCCACATCAACAGATTTCAATGCAGTTTCTGAAATTATTATGGAAACGTCTAAACAAATCATATTCCCTACAATTATGACTATGCTCATTTTCTTTGCATTTATTCATTCATATTTCATACATCCACTCATTCGTATAAGCCAGCACCTACGTAAGCATGCAAACGAACCTGAAAATGAAGAATTGCTCGAAGGATTCGGACGAGGAGACTTTGGTCGACTTGCTTATCTATACAATAATAAAACAACTCAGGTCAAAAAATCTCTTTTAGAAATATCCAGATCGAACTCACAGTTACAAATTTATGCTTCATATGACGATCTCACTGGCACTTATAACCGCCGAGCATTTGATGATTTCATCAACAAAACTCTGCAAGAAAAAACACGCAACGAGCACGCTGTATTCTATTTAGATCTTGATCAATTTAAAGTGGTCAATGACACAGCGGGTCATATTGCAGGTGATGAATTACTAAAGTCCCTGAGTAAACTAATTAGTCAATCGTTAAGAGATGATGATATTTTAGCCCGTATTGGCGGCGACGAATTCGCCATGATTGTTAAAGCGCCAACAATAGAATCTGCTCTTGCTATCGCAGATCGAATTAAAAATGCGGTTTCAAGCTACCGCTTTCACTGGCAAGAGAATGTTTTCACTATAAGCAGTAGCATTGGTATTCTTCATTTAAGTACTTTAGAAGGCGATAAACAGAAAATTTTAAGCTGTGTCGATTCTGCATGCTATGCAGCAAAAGAAGCTGGCCGTAATAGAAATCATCTATACCTGCCGGAGGACAATAGTTTGTCTGAGCGCTTTGGCGAAATGGAAAGTCTTGTGACACTGCGTAAAGCTATCGATGAAAATAGGTTATTTCTCGAATATCAGTTAATAAAACATATAACAGGGACTTCATCCTGCGGCTGTGAAGCCTTAGTTCGAATGAGAGACAGCAAAGGAAATACAGTTTACCCTAACAAATTCATGCCTGCTGCTGAGCGCTACAATGCTACATGGAGCGTGGATAAATGGGTAATAGAGAATGCCATTTCTGAATTCAATAAGATCAGGAGTAGTTTTGACATTGGCTTTTGTTCTATAAACTTAACGGCTGATGCCCTCAATCATGAACAATTGCTAACCACCATCAAAAACGCATTCGCAAAAAACAACATTTCAGGTAGCTATTTTTGTTTTGAAATTACTGAAACAAATGCAATCGCAAATATCGACTTGGCCTGTAATATCATAAATAACATTCGTCAATTAGGTAGTAGAGTCTCGCTGGATGACTTTGGGACAGGAATGTCATCTTATAGTTATTTAAAAGAGTTACCCGTTGATTATTTAAAAATCGATGGTGCATTCGTTAAAAACATACAAAACGACATTGTCGATCATGCGTTTGTTAAATCAATAACCGATATTGCCTACGCTATGAAAATTAAAACTGTTGCAGAATGGGTAGAGAATGAAAGTATTGTTGCTACATTAAAGGACATTGGCGTTGCTTATGCTCAGGGGTTTGGCATAAGCAAGCCTATGTCTTATCTAAAATTAATTGAAGATAAAAGTGCTATCGAAGAGACTATTAAAAAACGCTTCTAATAGACACGGCTATGAAATAACCATCACTTTTTCACGTATTTCCCCATACCTAAGGTGTTCGCAACATGCAAAACCAGGCAATTGTCTGACTTTATTACGTGTAAATACAGGCACACTAATTCCAGCCAGAAAACGACATTGAATATCCACAGATAAGACAACCTTCCCCTCCAACTGTTGTTTCAACCCAATTAAGACTCGTCGCAACTCACTTTCCTCTGGCCATTTGGCTTGCTGGCCATATTCTAACTTGGCCACCTGACCACGGCAAACAGAGCAGTGCCCACACTGCGCCGGTGCATTTTGATCATCAAAATAACGCGCTAGATTTGAACTTAAGCAAGTATTCAGCTCAAAGAACCGGACTAACGAAGCAATCCGTTTAATTTCTTTTTCTTCTTTATCAACAAAATAATGATGGAGAGTTTGAGCGAGTTCGCTACGATGTAAGGCTTCTTGATGCACCTGAAAAACCTCCGTCATTTTTTTACTTTCGAGTTCAATTAACTGTTTTTCGGCTAAATAATCTAATGCCGTGATGACTCGACTGCGTTCGGTATTATAAATACTAAATAGCTTTTCAAAATCTGGCGCACCCCACACTTTTTTAAACTGGCTGGTATCGAAAATTGCTTGTAAGAAATCTCGGCGCTCACCTTCAAATAGCGCCAATATTGTTTGTTTATCCTGCAAAAACTTGTATTTGAATTCAGCAAAATACGCATACATTGGCTTGATGACTTTCATCATTTCGAGCTGAACTAATAAAGTTTTTAATGGCAACTGCCGAATATTACTCGCATTCGATAGGCCAACAACTTGTAATTCCCATTCAGTAACATTGCTTTCTCGACGAGAAGGTTTGCTTTCTTGACGTATATTATCAATTAGATACTCTATTGCTGATAACTCCGGCGTATCACCATAGACGAAATTCTCTACTGTATTCAAACCATCAAGGTTAGCGAGGGTAATGCAATTAGAGGGCTGGCCATCACGCCCTGCTCGGCCAATTTCCTGACTGTAGTTCTCAATCGACTTTGGCAAGTCGTAATGCATCACAAAACGGATATCCGACTTATCAATACCCATACCAAAGGCAATCGTTGCAACGACAACATCAGTGCTCCCTTGCATGAAATCATTTTGAATTTGTTGGCGTTTTTCAGCATCAAATCCAGCATGATATGCACAGGCATTAATACCCGCCGCTTGTAAGTAGCTTGCTACTTTCTCCGCAGTAAACTGCAAGGTCACATAAACGATCCCCGCAATACCACCAACAGCCATGCCTTGCCCAGAAAATACCTGCTGCTGATGCTTAATCTGTAATAACAGGCTCTGAGCTTTTTCCGCTTCTTTAACCGGCACTACGGTCAAATCTAAATTCTCTCGATAAAAACCGGTTTGAATAATATGCTCCGGGCGTATAGAAAACTTAGCGGACATATCGTTCTTTACTTTCTTAGTCGCGGTTGCGGTTAGCAGTAAAACCAATGGAATGTTTAATTCTTGGCAGTAAACAGGCAATTTCAAATAATCTGGACGAAAGTTATGCCCCCACTCCGAAATACAGTGAGCCTCGTCAACCACCAGCATAGAGATAGGAACCGCATTAATGAATTGACGGAAACGTTCATTTTTAAAACGTTCGACTGACACCATTAAAATTTTTATCGTTCCAGAACGCACATCGGCCATAACCTGCTGGCTTTGTTCTCCGCTAAGAGTCGAGTCGATACTGGCGGCGGCAATGCCTTTACTGGCCAAAAATTCCAACTGATCTTTCATTAATGCCAGTAATGGTGAAACGACCAAAGTAACGTGAGGCAAGTGCATAGCCGTCAACTGATAACACAAAGACTTTCCAGATCCCGTAGGGAAAATTGCCAACGACGACTGCCCTGCCACAAGCTGTCGGATAGTTTGTTCTTGACCTCCACGGAATTGATCAAAACCAAAGGTCTGCTTTAACGATGCCAGTAAATTCATTCGACGGTCACTTAATTTGTAATTACGTGTTAATTTACGCCTTCCATCAAACATTGGCTAATTTTATCAAACTTCTTTTCTTTGTTTAGTGTGAAGCCGTTCACTGATCGAATAAAATAATAGAAAATTATTTAAATACTTTTCTATCAGTAGTCTCATTCAAAGACACTTTTAAATAGGTTATGTATCGTATTTATAAAGCCATATATACGACTTTCAACCTATAGCAGATCTAATTATAAACAATGATATTTCTGTTTAAAAATCAAACGATTAAGATTGTATGATTTTTCACCCAATCACCACCAATAAACTGATTTGTATCCATATTATTTCACTGCTAGCATGCGCGGCTCAATTCATAAGGACATACTTAAAATGAAAAAGACTTCAATTATTTCTCTATTCGTTTCTGCAGCAATTGCACTTACTTTAGGTGGCTGTAGCTCTTCTATGGTTAAGCGTAATGCTGATCAAGAATTCCCACTAGCCGTAACGGCAACAGCACCTGCTTTCATCTTCCCAATTAGCCTTCACGGCGTTCCAGGTGATACGACTGAGGTAGGTCTAGCTATTTCTGGTGGTGCTGTTTCCGAATATGGCGCATCGGTAATCTCAGGCCAACAGTTATACAGCGTAGTAGGCAACCTTTCTTGGACGCTTGGCGAGAACATGCGTCGTCAAGCTGGCCGTGACAAAATGGAAATGACCGGTTCTGCTGAGAAGTACGCAAAAGAGCTAGACGAAAAAATGAAAACGTTGACGGGCAAGCTTAAAGATCTAGGCGCTATCAAAGACAAAAATTACGACTTTAAGTACGTAATCGTTCTTCACGTAGACTCTGCGAGCGGCATGCAGATTCCTTTCATGAAGAAAGTAACGGCATTCGGTGGGGTTATGGACATGGAAACTCGTAAAATCGTTTCTTACATCGAAAAAGACATCACACTAGCGGAAGAAGCCGTTCTAGGCCAAATGCCTGTTGAAATGAACAAGATCATCGCTGAATTGTTGAATGCACCAGAAGAAGAGGCTTAATCAATAACATCCTCAGGGGTTGCTAACTAAGCCCAAAGGGACAAATAGCGATATTTGTCCCTTTTTTGTTTTCCCTACTTTACTCCTCTTAGCTATACCATCACATCCCAACCTGCCAATGCTCACTCCCCTTGCTTTCCAATAGCTTCCAACCCGTGTTTAGGCTAAAATCCGCGCCAATAAAGAACTAGCAACATTACAACCTTGATGAGCCCAGCATGTCAGATAATTCCAATACTCCTAGTGAAGCCCAAGCCGCCAGTGAAGTTTTAGCGACCAGCCACCATGATACTAATGGCAAGATCGGGTTTGTTTCACTGGGCTGCCCTAAAAACTCTGTCGATTCAGAGCGTATTTTGACGCAGTTAAAGATGGACGGTTATGACATAACCAATACCTATGAGGATGCTGATGTTGTTGTTGTGAATACCTGCGGTTTTATTGATGCGGCCAAACAAGAATCGTTAGATGCTATCAACGAAGCGATGGTTTCTAATGGTAAAGTGATCGTAACAGGCTGCATGGGCAAAGGTGCTGATGCAGAGCTGATCAAAAAAGAAAACCCAGATATTTTAGCAATTTCAGGCGCTCACGCGTATGAAGAAGTAATGACCGCTGTACACGAGTGGGTTCCACCTAATCCAGATTTCGACCCGTTCACCGATTTGATCCCTGCTCAGGGCGTAAAATTAACGCCTCGTCATTATTCGTATTTAAAAATTTCGGAAGGCTGCAACCACAAGTGCACGTTCTGCATCATTCCAGATATGCGCGGCAAGCACGTTAGTCGCCCTATCGGCGATGTTTTAGAAGAAGCAAAACGCTTAGTCGATGCAGGCACCAAAGAGTTGCTGGTTATTTCTCAAGATACCAGCGCTTATGGTGTTGACATGAAATTCCGCACAGGCTTTTGGAATGGCATGCCCGTTAAGACTAACTTGCTAACGCTATGTAAAGAGCTAGGCAAGTTGGGAGTTTGGGTACGTTTGCACTATGTATACCCTTACCCGCACGTTGACGACATCATCCCTTTAATGGCCGACAATCAGATCTTGCCGTACTTGGATATTCCATTTCAGCACGCAAGCCCTGCGGTTTTGAAGCTAATGAAACGTCCTGCACACGCTGAAAATACCTTAGCACGCATCAAGAAATGGCGTGAAATTGCGCCAAACATCGTTTTACGTTCGACTTTTGTTGTTGGCTTTCCTGGCGAAACTGAAGAAGACTTCCAGATTTTATTAGACTGGTTAGACGAAGCTGAACTAGACCGTGTAGGCTGCTTTAAGTACAGTCCAGTTGACGGCGCTCGCGCGAATGCTTTACCTGATCATGTACCAGAAGACATCCAGCAAGATCGATGGGAGCGTTTTATGGCAAAAGCGCAAGAGATTAGCACACGCAAGCTTGCACGCCGTGTTGGGCAGTCTATGACGATTCTGATTGATGATATTGATGAAGAAGGTGCTGTGGGTCGTACTATTGCCGATGCACCAAACATCGATGGCATGGTGTATCTAAATGATTTCTTTGATTGTGCAGCGGGTGATTTTGTTGAAGTTGAAATAACCCATTCTGACGAATACGATCTTTGGGCTGAAGTAAAAACGGCTTAAAAAGGCTTTAAAACGTTTTTTTATCAATCTACCTTAGATATATTCAGCACAAATACTTCCTCTTGCTAAGCTTTAATTATTAGCCAGAGGAAGTAATCTATGAAAAAAGCCATATTTGCCACCCTCATCATTTCTTTTTCAGCAGTTGGATTAAGCGGCTGGTATCTTTACCAATGGGTACGAGATGAACTCGGTCTAGATAATGGCTATGTAGCCGTAGTTGGAATCCCACCAGGCAACAAACTCATCAATCATGTCCCGTACTCTGGCCCTCACCCCAAGAACAGCGAGCGCCCGAAAGAAACGTTTGAATTTCCAATTGAGTACGGCGCTTCGGGCCCTGTTAATCCCCTTTTTGCCGGTAAGAACCAATATCCGTTTGTATGCGAAACGGAACGTTCGCAACTTGGCCAACCTTTAGTCGATAATACCAGTGGCTGGGGTGTCCCTGTGTATGCAGAGACCAGTGAAGGATTACGTTCTGAATTGATCATAGGCTATAGCAAGGACTGTTCGCTCCCTACTCGTATTTTTTATTCATTCAATACCCAACCCGGTAGCAGTAAATTCCATCAGGTTGCCGATAGCACCGAAGCCTTACCAAAAGATGCTGAACTGATTATTCGCATGGAAACCGGCACGATCAACCGCTATATGTATGCCATGTTAATGCCCTCAAGTCGCAGTGATGAATTACTGAAACCCGACATATCCAAATGGAATGGCAAACTTATTTACTATTTCCGCGGTGGTATAGGCATTGGCTTTCAGCAAGGGGTGATGCGTATGCATCACCTGAGTAAAGATATGCGTCAATATTTAGAAAAAGGCTACGCCATCGTATTTTCAACCGCCACAGAAACCGGTAATGGTTACAATATCTGGCTGCAAGAAGATACGGCTTTAAGGTTAAAAAATAACTTTACCGCTCGCTACGGCAAACCCAGTTTCACCATAGGTTATGGTGGCTCAGGTGGAGCCATTCAGCAATACCTGATGAGTCAAAATAACCCTGGAGGGGTTATTGATGGTGGTGTTGCGATCGTTGCCTATCCTGACATGCTCAGTCAAATAAACTACACCCTAGATTGTGAACTTACTGAGTACTATTTTGAACACCTATCCAGTGATATAGAACTTTGGCAAGATGTCGAAAAACGCCCGTGGATTCAAGGACTCGCGGCTAATGCCAAAGAGTCTCGGCGCTTACAATGGATAGACAACATAGCCCAACTATTACGCTTTGAATGGCCACGCAATCATCAAGGTGCTAATGAGTGTAATTCGCGCTGGCGTGGATCATTACAGTACGTACATAACCCAGTTTTTAACCCTAACTATACCCGCTACAGTAAAAACATACGCCGTCGGGTTTACTGGACCCACTGGCAAGATAATCGAGAATTTTTTGGCACCGATGAACAGGGTCGCGCGCCTATTCCTTGGTCTAATGAAGGGGTTCAATATGGCCTACAAGCATTAAAAGATAGAAAGATCACACCACAACAATTCATCGATATTAATCGTAAAATTGGTGGCTGGTTGCCCCAAGACGAATTGACTCAAGAGCGCTACTGGCATGCCAGCGGCGATAGTGTATTAAAGCGCTACAGTAATTATAGTGAGCATAATATGACGCACTTTGGTAAGCCTCTTGATCTGGCCCCTAGGTCTAATGGCAGTATCAAAGCTGCTACCGCTGCTTATCAATCGGGTAATATTTTTCTCGGGGAATTAAACAATCCCATCATTGATGTGCGCCCTTATCAAGATCAAGTACTCGACATCCATCATTCTTGGAGTGCACTCTCTAGCCGTAAACGCATTGAAGAACGCATGGGCAACCACGATCTACAGCTGATCTGGCAAAATGAATTGCCCAATAAAGATTTTAGTAAAGCCGTTTACATGATGGACGAATGGCTAACTCGGGCAGACGCCAATGGCGGAGATTATCACAGTGCAAGGCCCGATAATGCTGTTGATATGTGCGTTGATAAACAAGGGGAAATCTTATTCAAAGGACCCTCTGTTTGGGATGGACAATGGAATGAAAAAGAAGCGGGAGAGTGTACAAAGTTAATGCCTTTCTACCAAGGCAGCCGTAATGTCGCTGGAGAGGATATCTCTAGCGACATATTCTTCTGCCAACGTATTCCGATTAGCCAAGCCATGAAAGAAGGCTTCTATGGTGATTTCGACATGGATCCCTATAAGGAAGAATTAGAGTCAACTTTTCCTCAAGGAGTATGCGACTACCGCCAAGCTGATAGAGCGAGACCAAAAGGAATTTAATCCTACTCGATCAGTAAGACGACCTTGCCGATGGTCTTGCCCGACCGAAGGCAATCTATAGCATCGTGAACTTGTTCAAAAGTAAATTCATGTCCGACATGCGGAGGGGATATATCTACTGCCATCATGTCGGCCAGTAATTTTTTCATGAGTTCAACCTGATCCCACAACCAAATTAGATTAAATGCCATTACAGAGCGATTATCACTGATCATATCCATCACATCGTATTTTGGACGCCGTAAATACTGCCAAGCGGCTTTTAGATAATTGGGACGATTCTTACCCGGAGTAAATTCCGCTGCTCCAAATACAACGAGCCTGCCCATGGGTTTCAATGCGTTAAACGATGCTTGTTGAACTTCCCCACCAATCGCATCCAACACCAGATCAAATTGCTTATTATTGTCGGCTAACTGTTTCTTAAAAGATGATTCCCGTTGCCAGGCTTCGAAACCTAGATCGTTTAAAAATGTCACTTTGTGTGGACTGCTGACAGTTCCTATCGGGTTTGCCCCCAATGCTTGCACAAGTTTCATCGCCTGCAGCCCGACTCCCCCTGCTGCACTTTGCACTAATACATCATGATTTGGTTTTAATGCACCAAGATCATTAAGCGCATACCAAGCGGTTAGTGTTTGAGTTAAATACGCCGCCCCTTGAGCAAAACTCCAAGCCGTAGGCAAGGCAACCAAATAATCTTCTTTGCTGTGAATTTGATCCGCATAGCCACCAAAACGACTAACCGCCATAATTCGATCGCCGGGTTTGAAGATTTTGCAGGCACTACCCACTCGGGTAACAATGCCAGAATATTCAAGACCGGGAATAAAACTGCCTTCAGGAATCGCTGAATATAAACCTGTTAAGGCAAAAATATCCGCAAAGTTAAGACCGACGGCTTTCACATCGACATGAACTTCATCATTCGCTAACTCCGACAAAGCTTCTTGTTGCAAAGTTAACCGTGAAATTGCTCCGGCTTTAGCCGTACGCCAGACTCGTCTCATATCAATAGCCATCACCGGGATAAATCGATTCGGCGTAAAGCTGTAATTCTTGCAAAACAAACATTTTATTTTGATCATTTTGATACTGCACCGCAGCTTCCTGCAACGCTTTGGCAAACTGCTCAAAGTTTAATCCAGGGCCGCCCCCCATCAAACTGTTGAAGCAATGCTGAGCCCAGCGCTCATGCTCATCATCTTGTAAAGATTCTGGATAATTACGTGCTTTAAAGCGGAAGAACATCTCCTCCCCTCTAGGATCTTGAAAATTAACCTTTAAGCCCGACAGTGATTGCAGTGATGTGCCATGAATATGAGCCATGGTCTTTTTATCTTGTCCACTCCAGAAGCCACCACTATACAACTGACAATCCACGTTCGTTTTTTCTTCAAATTCACGCTGGGTATAAACCCCGTGTAAATTTTTCAGTACTGCTGGGTCTTGAGCCAATAGCTGCTTTAGCACACTTAAATTCGAACGCAATAAATCACCTGAAAGATTCCAACGCGCTGCTTGGTCTGGGGTTAAAGTACCCGCGGGAGCTAATACTGGACTCTTATTAATATGCACTTCTTTTAAACCTAAGCGTTCAATTCCCTCAGGTAAATCGGCTTGCTTGGAAAAAAGACGCTGCTGCATCTGTTCAACCGTCAATCCTGCCAAGCTGTTAGGGTCCGTCGATAAGTCAAAAGCGATAAAGGAGTTCTTATTGGTGGGGTGCCAGCAAATAGGCACGACAATCGCCATACAGCCCTTATCGACACCATACATACCCGAGATATGCACCAGTGGTTTATGGTTATCAACATCGACTAACGCTGCGAGCTTTTGCTTAGCTCTAAGACCAAATAGATAACGGTATAATTTAGGCTGCTTTTCTAATAATAACCTAGCCACCGCAATGGTCGCCCTAACATCAACCACAGCATCGTGGGCTTGGCCCAAATCAATGCCATTGGCTGCGGTAAGATCTTCCAAACGAAAACTGACTTTTCCTTCCGCATTTTTAGGCCAATTAATTCCTTCTGGACGCAATGCATAAGCACAGCGCATCACATCTAGAATATCCCAGCGGGAATTACCATTTTGCCATTCACGACCATAAGGATCATAGAAGTTACGATAAAGCGTATACCGGGTAACTTCATCATCAAAACGAATGCTGTTATAGCCAGCGGTACAGGTTTCAGGAACCGAGAATATCTGGTTAATTTGATCAATAAATTCATTTTCAGGCATCCCTTCTTGCAAACATTGCTGAGGGGTAATGCCAGTAATCATACAAGCTTGAGGATGAGGGAGATAATCTGGACTGGGGCGACAGAACAACTGAACCGGTTCGTCAATTTCATTTAAATCTTCGTCGGTACGAATACAAGCGAATTGTGCCGGCCGATCATAAGAAGGATCGGCGCCAAACGTTTCGTAATCGTACCAAATAATAGACTGACTCATTGCATCTGCTTATATCAAAAATAATCAGATGCCATTCTAACAGAGCTTTTCAAGCCCTGTGAATTAATAACCGCTAGTGAATCGCTAACGGTAAGTCTAAGGTTTTTCCTAAGGTAAAGAATCCATGAGCATCGCGTGAAGTCTGCACAGGTAGCTCTTCCATTGGCATATGACCTACCCCTTCATAAACAATCGTTTGTGAATTTGGTAGAGCTTGATGGAACTGGTGCATAATTTCTAAAGGTACCCACTCATCTTGATCGCCCCACATTAATAAGGTTGGGGTATTAATTTCTTTAACACGATCGCCTAAGTGTGGGTTTTTGCTTTGTTCTTTCATGGTGCGAAATACATTAACTAGCGCTTCGCGATTACCTTTACGCATCGTTAGGTCAAAATAACGCTGCTGTAAATCGTCCGTCACTTTATCGGAATCGCCAAACGCAGCATTAATGTTCATATCAACGAATAACTTTGGCATCATCAACCCAGCCATTTCGCCAATTGCAGGCAATGCCGTGAAGTTCATGATGAAAGGCATATCTTGAGGAAAACCTGCCGCATCCAGTAAAACCATTTTCTTTACACGATCAGGGCGGTGTAAGGCATAATTCCAAGCAATATATCCACCCAAAGAGTTACCCGCCAGGTAAATATCATCAATACTGAGTTTGTTTAAAAATTTCTCTAATTTCCCGATCATATAAGATATCTCATACCGCTCAACAGATGGATCAATACCTGTTAAACCGTGACCCGGTAAATCAATACGTATTATGCGGTAATGCGGAGCTAAACGTTCAACCCAGTCATCCCACGTATGCAAAGAAGATGCTACACCGTGCAAAAGCACCAACGTTGGGCCTGTTCCCTCATCTTGATAATGAATAACCAAATCATCAATCGCCATGAACTTAGATGTGTCATTCGTATATTTCTCGGTCAATTCAGACAGAGGTTGAGGTGATATCCCCATCGACGCACAGCCATGTAAGGCCAATAAAACTGGAATTAGAGCAAAATTAAGCCACTTCATGAATAATATCCTTGTTTTTATTATTTCGTTTTAGGATGGTGAGCTATAGAATGAGACGACTTTACCACAGCAATGGCTCTAACCCAATTCAATGACAGCTAATTTAGCTGTAGAATAGCCCTTCTTTACAATTGAGCACCTTTGAGCATTAAGTTTCAGGACGAATTACATGGCGTTATTAGAAAAATTTTTCAAACCGAAGTGGCAACATAAAGATGCCGCAGTCCGTAAACAAGCCTTAGCGGGATTGAGCGACGAAAAGATATTAGTCCAAGTCGCTAACCAAGATAGCGATAAAGAAATTCGCCTATTGGCATTAAGTAAAATTCAGTCAAAACAGAATCTAGCCGAATTTTTAGTCAGCGAGCAAAGTGATATACGTAAGCAAGCGCAGCAACAACACCTTGCCCAACTACTACCAAATCTGAGTATTAATGACCTAGCATCCGTTGCCAGTGATAATGACCTCGTGAGTATTGCTACCTATACCCAAGACGAAAACATTCGTTTAGGGGCTATCAATAAGTTAAGCGATGAAGGCATTCGTTTAGATATTGCCTGCAATAACCCCGTTGCTAAAGTACGCTTAGCTGCTGCTCAAGGTATTCAACAAAGTGATGCGTTAGCAAAACTGATGCAAGTAGCCCAAGGTAAAGACAAAGCACTTTATCGCTTTTGTAAAGAACAACTAGGCGCCTCTAAAGCCGCTGAAGATGCTGAAAAAGCCCTGCAAAATAAGATTACCACCAATATCAATAATGCTGAGCAGCTTGCGAAAAGTGTCTACTCCCCTGAATTCAATGGCCGCTTACAATTATTAAAGCAAAACTGGGCCGCATTAACTAACCAGTCCAGTGATCAGCAATCGGCTTTTGCTAGCGCTATCGCGACCGCCGAGCATACCCTAGGTGGTCATATCGCCGAAGAGAAAGCTGCCCAAGATAAGCTTGCCGCGATTGCAACGGCCAAAGAAACCTTCATCAATGTGATCAGCCGGCTAGCTGAATTAGAATTTAATGCTGAGATCAGTGCTCAGCTAAAAGCCCTTGAACTCGATTGGCAACAAGCCAAGCAAGTTAGCAAGCCAGATAGTGAGCAAAACAAAACATTTGAAAATAGTCTGCAGACTTGGTTAGGTTTGGCGAATACACGCTCTCAATTAGTTGAGCAAGAAGACGTAATCACTGACTTCATCAAACAGAGCCAGCAATTAGAAAAAACCAGTTTAAGTAAGAGTCAGAACTTACAAAAAGACATTACCAAGCTATTAAAGCAATTGCCTTGGAAACCTGCAGCATTGCAGCTCACTCTCAGCACTCCTGCTCTTTTAGTTGAACTTGACCAAGCATTACAAACAGTCATTAAACACAATCAAAACTTAACCGCTCATGAAGCTGATAGCAGCAAAGAATTAGCTAAGTTATTAGTTGAATTAGAAGGCCATATCGAAGATGGTCACCTCAAAGAAGCTAATAAGTGTCACCAGCAAGCATTAAAAGCGTTGAAAAAGATCAGCCAGCAAGAAGCGAAAAAATATCAACGTCAATATCAAAGCCTAACCGCGCAATTAACTGAAATTCGTGATTGGCAAGGTTATGCCGCGACACCAAAGAAAGAAGCACTATGCGTTAGCATGGAAGCTTTGGTTGATAGCGAAATCAACCCTGAAATCCTCGCAGATAAAATCCAAGCGCTACAAGAGGAATGGAAAAGCATTGGCCCGATTGCTCGTCAAGATGACAAAATCCTTTGGAATCGTTTCCGTGCTGCCGCGGATAAAGCCTACTTACCTTGTAAAGCCTATTACGCTGATATTGCGTCACAACGTCAGCAAAATTTGGTTAATCGCCAGGCGCTAATTGCTCAATTAGTTGAGTATGAAGCGAACATGGATTGGGATACTGCCGATTGGGGGATTGTTCAGAAAACCTTAGACGCTGCTCGAGAAACCTTCCGCAATTTCTCACCGGTTGATCGCCATGAGCACAAGAACAGCCAAGCCAGCCTACAAGAAATCTCTGATAAAATTTACGCTCACATTAAAGCGGAATATCAACGTAATATCGAAGCAAAAGAAGCACTAATCGCTCAAACGAAGGCCTTGCAAGAGGTTGAAGAATTAAGCCAAGCTATCGAACAGAGCAAGCAACTGCAAGGTCAGTGGAAAACCATTGGCATGACACCGAATAAAGCTGATCAGAAGCTTTGGCAAGCATTCCGCCTAGCCTGTGACGCAGTATTTGCTCGTCGCGACCAACAGCGCCAGCAAAATAAAGCACAGATAGAAGTAAGCATTGAGCAAGCGGAAGCGATTGTAATAAATGCCGAAGCGATCGTTGCGGAAATGGGCAATGAGATCAAAGCTGAACAGAAAGATGCTTTACAGCAATGCCAGTCTGATTTTGCAGAATTAAGCCTACCCAAAGCAGTATATGCTAAGTTGCGTAAGCGTTTATCCGATGCCCAACAGCAGCAAGAAGAATCAATTTCACAAGCGAAATTGGCTAAGAAACAACAAGCGTGGATCACGCTTACCGACAAACTTTCTGCGATCAGCCTAAAAGCACAGGATGCAGATAAAGCGACGGCACTCTATCAGCCTGATGAGAGCGAGTTTAAATTACCTCAGGGCATCGACAAGGCATTATTAGTCAGCAAGTGGCAAACAGAAGGCAGTGCACAAAGCTCAGTAGAAGCATTGCGCGATGGCTGTATCGGTTTGGAAATTATCGCCGGCTTAGACTCCCCTGCCGATGATCAACAAGCGCGCATGGCTTTTCAAGTTAAACGTCTAGCCCAAGGGTTAGGCCAAGCAGGTAGTTTGCAGCAGCAGATCAGCGATTCCGTTAGCCAATGGCTAGCACTCAGCGCTGATGAGAGTTGGCAGCAACGTTACAACCAAGCGTTATTAGCGGCAGCTAAACAACTATAGTTGTCGAGAATAGTTGTCGAGAATAGTTGTCGAGAATAGTTGTCGAGAATAGTTGTCGAGAATAATTCTCGCGAATATTACTGCTTTAAAAAGCGCTATCGGTTTACCGTTAGCGCTTTTTTTATGCCCTTAAGAAGTCCTACGAATCACGTAAAAAAACACGCCTTCACGCTCTTCATCTAAAATCAATTCATGGCCTAAAAAACTGCAGAACTTAATAAAATCTCGACGGGTCGATGGATCTGTTGCTTGTATTTCAACCGACTCTCCGATCGCCATTTTCTTAATTTCATCGTGCAACATCATCACAGGCTCAGGGCAAAATAATCCCTTTGCATCCATTTGATGTTCAAACTTAATATCCGACATAAATCGTTTTACTACCTATCAATCATTTAGTGCTATTACTTACAGAGTTCTATTACGTCAAAACTATATCAAGTCAAAACCTTGCTCGATCGAGAGCCCATAATATTTTGTTTATTGGCCAATAATACGAGCAGTCCAAATCCACAGAGGATTCCCGCCAAAGAATAATGCAGTGCATAACCAAAGGCCGCCGCCGAGAAGCCAGCCAAACTGGTTGCTACTAAGGTCGATAATACCACCAAACACGACTGCAACGCATAATCAGAACCTGCACTGGCATCACGGCAGCGGTCCATCATCACAGTGAATAAGGCCACTGTCGCCATACCTCCCGTGATATGTTCCGCGACCACTAGCGAGTATATTAGTGGCCAATCTAATGTCGTCACTAATGCATAAGAAGCAATCGCCAATCCCTCTAAACAAACGAATAGTATTAAAGCCTGCATTCTTGGTAAGAACTTTAATAACAAACCGCCAAGCAACGCGCCTACTAATCCAGCAATCGTTCCCCACAACCCCAATAATTCAGCAAACTCAGGTAAGGTGACGCCAAGGTCAACCAGGTGAGGACGAATCATCACGGTTCCAAAGGCATCACCGACTTTATACGTCAGTAAAAGCAGCAACCAAGCCATAGCGCCAGGCAAACGTAAAAAGCCTAACCAATGATTAAATACAGGCTCTTTGTCGACCTTCACAGCAGCAGGCTGCCAATACCATAGTGGAATCAAACCAAGAATCATTAAACCCGATAAGGCCCACAAGGTTCCTTGCCAGCCCAGTTGAGCAAAGATGGCCAGTAATAAACCACCCCCAATGATCATACCAAAGCGATAACCGGCAACCTGCAAGCTATTGCCTAAACCACGTTGTTGCGGTGGAATATTTTCAACCGCTAAAGCATCCGTCGCAATATCTTGAGTTACGACAAAAATAGTGAGCACAAAGAGCGCACATGCTAAACCAACGGCCGCTTGATTAATCCAGAAATCTAACGGTGTTGCAGCGATGAACATAAGCACGCAGGCCGCAATAGCATTGGCCGAAATAATCCAGGTTTTGCGAATATGACCATCAATACGGCCACCGGTTAAGCGCTTTAACGGTTGGTAATGATCTAATAACGGTGCCCAAAGAAACTTCAGTACCCAAGGTAGTGATACCAGCGACATCAAACCAATCGCCTCTAAGCTCATACCTTGCTGGCGTAATAAGGTCGGTAGTGCTTGGCTGAAAAAACCGTGGGGTAAACCTTGAGTAAGATATAGGGTTAATAAAACCCACCACTTGAACATAAAACCGCCAATCATAAAAAATAATGGCGGTATTAGAACCTGAATTAACGATAAAAAAAAGTCATCTTTAACAAATCAGTAAGAGACTAAGATTCAATAATTTGGCTTAACGCTTGAACGAATGCTTCTTTCGGCTGACCACCCGAAATCATATATTTTTCATCAATAATAAAGCTCGGTACAGCACTCACCCCGAGCTGACGCCACTGTTCCTGCAAAGCTCGAACATCACCTGCATAAACCTCATCCTCTAATAACGACTTCGCTAGATTGGCATCAAAATCCAATTCTTCAATCACAGCTAAAAGTACCTTATTATCACTGACATCTTTACCCTCTTTGAAATAAGCGACTAGTAAGGCCATTTTTAGCTCTGTTTGTCTTTCGGGATATTCTTCCCCCACCCAATGTATTAGCTGATGGGCTTTAAAGGTATTATAAATCCTACGCCCTGCGCTAAAGTTAAATTCAAAGCCTAAGTTATTACCCAGCTGAGTAATATGATCTCGATTCTGTTGACTCTGCTGCGGCGTACTGCCATATTTTTCGTGAATATGTTCCGCTAGATCCTGCCCTTCACTTGGCATAGTGGGATTTAACTCGAAAGGCTGCCAATGAATATCCGCTACAATATCATTGCTCATTTCAGCCAAGGCTTGTTTTAGCCCCATATAACCGATAGCACACCAAGGGCACATGACATCTGAGATAATATCTATCCTTAAAACCGGCACATCATTTGGTATCATGTTAATTGTCATCGTCATTCTGTCTTAATGTTATTTAGATAATCAGCAATATAACCGATAAAACGAGAAGCTTCTCCCCCAGTAACACAGCGATGATCAAAGGTAAGTGAAATAGGCAGTACCTTGCCACTGTCCTCCCCTGCATATAAAGCACCGATGCCTACAATTGCGACCATAGGCGGTACAACAATCGGGGTTCCATAACGGCAATACGGATTTAACGAGCCATAATTCGACAGAATAATCGTTGCCCCTGTTAATTCAGCTGGGGGAATATTACGCGTTATTACGGCATGCTTTAGTGCCTCTAAACCCGCTTTCAAATCATCCTCGTCCCGATCTTGCACCTGCCTTAATACCGGTACAAACAACCCTTGTTCGGTATCAACCGCAATACCTAAATCAACAAAGTCCAAAATACGACGACTCATATTTTCACCATCAAACCACACATTCAACGCCGGTTCTTTTATACAAGCAAAAGCAATCGCCTTGGCAACGGCGATAGTCATTTCACTAGCAACCTTTGTTAAAGGCACATCGGCAAATAATGTGACTGGAACAATTTGCTGATGACTTTTTATCATCACTTGTGCCATGGCTTTACGCACCCCAGTAAGCTTTTCGCTATCACCGAGGTTTTGATTCATTCGCGCCGCTTTTTCAACATCATCAGAAGTAATTCTACCGCCATCTCCTGTACCTGTTATTTGTTCTACATCTACACCTAGTCGCCCTGCTAAACCGCGTACGCTAGGAGAGGCTTGAATCGCAATCATGGTTGAGCTTTTAATACCGATAGAAAATCGATCAGTCTTGGCCTCGGCCTGTGATTTGTTATTAGCCTCAGTATTCGAACCATTATTATTAGCGGATACTTGGCCAAGAGGTTCAGCCGATAAATTCCCCACCACACTGACACTGTCGTTTTCCCCTTGATACTCCACTAGGGGCTCTCCAATATGCACGGTATCGCCAATATCACCAAAAGTATGCTCAATAATACCCATTTGAGGAGAAGGTATTTCGACGATTGCTTTTGCCGTTTCCACAGCCAGCATTACCTGATCCGTTGAGACTTGGTCACCTGCTTTAACATGCCACTCAACAATCTCAGCTTCAATTAAGCCTTCGCCTAAGTCAGGCAATTTAAAGTAGCGCATACTTATTCCCCACAAAAAACATGTTGTTAAAAGTCACTGCTTAATGATTCATCAATCGCTGCTTTAATATCCAATTCAGAAATTAGATAGTGCTGCTCGTTACGAAAATAAGGCATCACCGTATCAAAACCCGTTATGCGTTTGACTGGGGATTTACAGTAAGCCATTAAATGCTCCGCAATATAGGCGGCTATTTCAGCCCCAACACCGCAGGTTTTAGCCGCCTCATGAACAATTACGCAGCGTCCGGTTTTTTTAATCGAATGGGCAATGGTGGCAAAGTCGATGGGCTTAATACTGGCCAAATCAATTAATTCTATGCGCTTATCATTTCCAGATTCGGCATTCATTTGATCGACAACCGCCAAGCACTCTTTAATACACGCCCCCCAAGAAATAAGCGTCAACTCTTCCCCTTCTCGCAGAGTAAAACAACTGTCTAGGGGCAAAGCTTGGCCATTATCATTCACATCATGAACCTCTGAACGATACAAACGCTTAGGCTCTAAAAAGATAACGGGATCTGGGTTCTCAATCGCGGCTAATAATAATCCATAAGCCCTTGCCGGTGATGAAGGTATGACAACCCGCAGACCTGGAATATGAGCGAACAAAGCTTCAGTACTTTCACTATGGTGCTCCGGCGCATGAATCCCACCACCAAAGGGAGCCCGAATAACCATTGGGCACGATAGACGTCCACGGGTACGATTTCGCATGCGCGCAGCGTGGCAAATTAAATGCTCTAACGTCGCATAGATAAATCCCATGAATTGAATTTCAGCAATCGGTTTGAGCCCTGCTACCGACATACCGACAGCAGCCCCCGCAATACTTGTTTCAGCTAATGGCGTATCCATAACTCGCGCTTGGCCAAACTTTTCTTGCAAACCATCGGTTGCTCGAAATACGCCGCCATTTTTACCGATATCTTCCCCTAACATAACGACCGACTCATCTTGGCTCATGGCATAATCCAAGGCCATGTTAATCGCTTCAACTAAACTTACCTGCTTGAAACAATCTGGATTTTCTAGATTATTATTCATCTCAAGCTCCTTTATTGAACCCAGAAGAATGCTGCTGCGCCGCCAAGTAATTGCGTTTATACTTCTCACCGCACGTAACCACTTGATCATCCAAAGCTGCTGGCCAAGTTTGATACATATAATCAAACATCGCTTCAGGCTGTTCTGCCTCAATTGATTTATAGGCTTGCACCGATTTTTCTAATTGAGTCTGGCAGTCGTCTTGCAAACAGCCTTCGGCTTTTTTGTCCCAATATCCACGCTGAAATATAAAGTTTTGCAAACGTTTAATCGGTTCATTCTTCCAAGCTTTATCGACCTCTTCTTGACCACGATAACGACTCGCATCATCTGCGGTTGTATGATCACTTAAACGATAGCTAATTGCCTCAATCAGCATCGGTCCTTTCCGTTGCCTTGCACGATGTAGACCCTCAGTGAGCGCTTCATACATGGCAATAAAATCATTCCCATCGACCTGCATACTGGGAATCGCCGCCGCACTGGCTTTCTGTGCCAGTGTCGGCGCCCCAGATTGAATATGTCTGGGCACCGATATCGCCCATTGATTATTATTGATTACAAAGACAACCGGTAAATGCCAGCTACCGGCAAGGTTGAGTGCTTCTAAAAAATCCCCTTTTGACGAAGCACCATCCCCGAGTGTACAGAGTACCGCTTGGCGCTTCTGTTGGATTTTTAACGCGCTGGCAATCCCCACTGCATGACTGGCTTGCGTCGCAATAGGCACGCAAATCGGCATATCCAAAGCAGACCCGGCTTTCGCAACATAGGCGCTACCTCGCTCATCTCCTCCCCAATAGAGTAAAAGATGTTCCATCAAATTACCCCGTACTAGCAGACTGCCGTGATCTCGATAATAAGGTACAAAGACATCGTCTTGCGCTAAAGCCATACCACAAGCCACTGAAATTGCCTCCTGTCCTAGCGATGACGGGTAGGTTCCAATGATGCCCGTTCGTTGCAAAGCGACGGCCTTTTGGTCAAACGCTCGAGTTAAATTCATCCAGCGATAAGCTTGTAATAACAGCGACTGATCATTAACAAAATCTGGCAATTCATGTCGACCACCACGTTCAGTTAATGGTTCACCTTCAGCAGATAAATATTGCAAAGGATTATTATGCGGCATCATAAACTTTTCCTTTTGTCGGTAAACTGTCTAAACCTTTATCTAAACGCTTTAAAGCAAGTTCATTAGCGACTTGATTTATATTGCTTCCTTGAGCTTGTTGAAAAATCTCGATTAATGTTTGATAAATACTTTCAATTTTGTCGCTATAACCCTGACCTACTTCCGGTGCATCAAGGGCACCATTAGAGCTTTGCAAACAACGATACTGATGAGAGGCGAAAATCAATCCACCCGCATTAATAATATAATCTGGGGTATATAAAATCTGACGCTGGGCCAAAATTTGAGCGATGCCGTCATTGGCTAATTGATTATTCGCACTGCCCGCAATAATTTTACAGCTGAGTAGCTCAACATTAGCATCATGAATGACCCCTCCTAATGCACAAGGCACTAGCACATCACATGCTTGAGTTAGAATGTCTTCAACCGCAATAATGTCGATACCTAGCGCTTTTGCTTGCACACATTTATCTTTATCTGGATCAGCTGCAAATACCTGAGCCCCCAGCTGTTTCAATTGAGTGGCAACTCGCCAGCCCACATGACCCAGACCTTGAACAGCAAAACACTTATCAGCCATATTCACTGAGCTAATTGCCCCATCTGGTGAACAGTAAAAATCTAATGCGGCTTGTATCCCTACCATCACCCCTTGAGCGGTTGCTTGGGCAGGATCCCCTATATTGCTCGCACTGGCGACATGTTGTGTTTGCGTGAAGATAACATCCATATCCGCAACCTGTGTACCAACATCCATGGCAGTAATATATTGTCCGTTTAACTTTTCAACACATTGACCGAACCATGTGAATAAGAACGCTCTATCCACATCTTCTACCGCAATATCATCCGGTAGTATAATGACCGACTTTCCTCCACCTTGCGGCACTTGCCCTAAGGCGGCTTTATAACTCATCCCCTGAGCTAAGCGCATAGCATCATCAAACGCGAGCTGTTCGTGAGCGTAATGTAAACAACGACACCCCCCAAGAGCGGGGCCTAGATTAGTATTATGAATCGCAATAATCGCCCGATACTCTTTATTATCAGGACCTATTGTTTGGAAACAGTGCACGGCCTGCATCTGCATTGACTGCATACTTTTAAACATGAGATAGCTCCTCTGGCTTGTGGCCTCTGGCTCAGGAAACTTGCTTTTGGCTGCTTCCTGCTCATCGTTTTCATTGTATTAACTATTTTTTAGTAACCGTTTTTATAATCACTATATGAAGTCTAAACCGAGATATAGAAAAGTGAGAAATAGAATATTGTATTTTTTATTCGATAAACAACTAATGAATTATTTGATAGAAAGAATATCTATAACTAGCGTTAATTAAGGTTAACTTACCTAAAAGTCACTGATAACTACAGCGAGATAAGCCTATAATTAAAAGCCGACATGGCGTATTGGGAGAAGGTCATGAATAAGAATGTGATCAACCAAAAAGTCGACGCGCTGGATCATTTTATGCAGCAGTGTCAGCAATTATATTGCGCCAACGAAAGTGAATTAAGCAAATCGCTGTACCGCAGCCACAACTATCTTCCTCCTGCTAACAAAATTCAACTGACCGAAATCAACCAACTTATTCAGAGTCAACACGATTGGTTTTTTGACATATTGCAACAGTATCGCTTAAACAGCAAAGAAGGCATGTTGCTCATGAGTCTCGCAGAAGCTTTGGTAAGAATTCCTGATCAAGAAGGTGCCCAAGCATTATTTCATGATCGCCTTCATAGGGGAAGTTGGCTGAAAAAGGATGCCAAAAATAACTTATTGGCCAAAGCATTACAGTGGTTAGGAAACCAAGCCCCCATTGATCACTCGGTAAGAAATAGTCTTTTCCAAAAGATAACCCAACAAGGCGCAATCGAAGTCTGTTCATTATTTATTGAAAAAATGAGCCAGCGTTTTGTTTTTGCCGAGAACTTAGAAGACGCTTTAGTACGCAGTCGAAAACTTGAAGTGCATGAAGCTTGCTCATTCGATATGTTAGGGGAAGCCGCACTCACCTATTATGAGGCCGACGAATATTACGCACAATACCAGCAAGCCATCCTCCAAGTCGGCGCCTATAATCAATGCATTAATGACATTCCCCACGAAGTTTCTATCAAGCTCAGTGCTTTACATCCACGCTATCAACCAGAAAAATTTGAAACATTAAAACGAGAACTTCTACCGCGATTAATTTCACTCGCTAAGCTCGCGGAAGAACAAGCCGTGTTACTAACCTTTGATGCCGAAGAACAATACCGTTTAGAATTATCAATTAAACTAATAAGTGAGTTACTAAAACAAACTCAACTCAGCATAGGCATTGCCGTGCAAGCCTATAGCAAGCGTGGCTTAGCCGTCATTGAGGCATTAAAAGGATTTTCTAATCAGTATCAATGCCAAATAACAGTACGTTTAGTCAAGGGAGCTTATTGGGATTATGAAATAAAGTCTGCTCAGCAGTTAGGACTCACTGACTACCCCGTTTGGAGTCAAAAACAACTGACAGACGATTATTACTTAATGTGCGCACAATCGTTACTCACTCAAGGTGAACACAATGTTTCAGTGCAATTTGCCAGTCATAATCCAGAAACGTTATTACAAATTGAAAAACAACAACAGGAAAAATCATCCGTACTAAAGCTACAACGATTGCATGGCATGGGCGAAACTCAACATGCTTACATGGCGCAGAAATTTAATAGCCAAACGAGAGTTTACTGCCCAATTGGCGCCCGTAATAAATTGTTACCATATTTGGTCAGACGATTAATCGAAAATGGCGCAAACACGTCATTCCTTTACCCCCAAATTAACAAAGTTAATGAATCACCTCCCCATATTCGAATAAAAAAACCGCGTAATATTTTGGATTACCGTAACTCTTGCTCTTACGATATTCGTCAAGACCATCATTTTTCCGCTCTGTACAAAACGGTAAAGACGATTAAACAAGACTTAACATTAAATACACCCAACAATGAATTACTGCCGCTTGCCAATAAAGAAAATATACAACACTGCGCGCAAATGGCTTATGTCGGCTTGCATACCTTACCTGATGTAGAAACAAGATCAGCTAAGCTCAAAGCCTGGGCTGAGAAAATGACTGAGCATCAAGAGCTATTAATTGCTCTACTCATTTTACAAGCAGGAAAAACGTATCAAGATGCGATTGATGAAGTAAGAGAAGCGTGTGATTTTTGCCGCTACTACAGTGACCAAGCCATTAATTTATTTAATACTCAGTTAGATCGACCCAGTATCACTGGGGAATTAAACCAACTGCAATATAAGGGTAAAGGCATTGCCGTCTGCATCAGTCCGTGGAATTTTCCCCTTGCCATTTTTGTTGGTCAAGTTGCTGCGGCCTGGGTTACAGGCAATAGTGTTATTGCCAAGCCCGCTCAACAAACTATTAACATAGCCCAGCAAGCTTTGAAGCTGGCTTATAACTGTGGAATTGATCGCGACCAAATGCAACTCATTCATTGCCAAGGCCGAGATCTATTACCCAGTTTATTAGAGCAGAAATCCGTGCAGCTTGTCTGTTTCACCGGCTCGACCAAAACGGCAAAAACAATACAAAAAACGTTAGCAACAGATGAGGGGCCCATTATTCCCTTAATAGCCGAAACAGGTGGGCAGAACGTACTCATCGCTGATAGCAGTGCTTTGATCGATCAACTCATTCCTGACATTATACAATCAGCATTTCATAGCGCAGGTCAACGTTGCTCAGCGCTGCGAATTGCCTATATTCAAGATGAAATTTTTAATGATGTGTGTTCAAGTTTAAAGGGCCACATGGAAACCCTAGTGGTTGCAGATCCAAGTGAACGGGAAACTGACATAGGCCCTATTATCGATAATCAGGCGTATCAAAAGTTGGCTAAACATCAAGCATGGCTAGATGAACATGCTCGGTTAATCGCATACTGTAAGACAAATCTTAGTGAACAGCAGCAAGCAGCTGACAAGCTATTCCCCCCTTGTGCTTATCAAATAGATTCTATTGACCAGATTAAAGAAGAAAACTTTGGCCCTATCTTGCATGTTATTCCTTTTGCCCATAATGAATTACAGCAAGTATTAGCGGATATAAACCATTCCCATTATGGCTTAACCATGGGCTTACATAGTCGCAATCAAGACTGGCTAGATCATATTATTAGCCAGGTCAACATTGGAAATATCTACATCAATCGTAATATGGTGGGGGCAAAAGTGAGCAGTCAGCCCTTTGGTGGCCACGGTTTATCAGGTACTGGGCCTAAAGCTGGCGGGCCGAATTATTTAACCGCTATGGTAGATGAGTATATGGTGACAACTAATATTACTGCTTGGGGAGGAAACCCAGAACTCCTATAAATAATACCTGTAATGTCCTTCATTAAGCCAATCTAAGCCTTAATCCTGATTTCAAACAGTTTTTGCAATCTAAATGACAACGTAAACTACACTAATCATAAGGATATAAATATTAAGGACAGAGGTTGAATGAGAAGTTAATGAGCACAAGTATCATGTTTCTGGACAATAACCCAGTATCCAGATCCGAAATCAATGACCATATTTCTGCCATCGGCCACAATGATAAAGTAGAAATTTCGGTACACAACACAGACAACTTCCGTGACGCAATCACAACGATTAATCAATATAAAATTGACCTAGTCATCATCAATATATTGTCAATTGATATAGATAAATATATTGATGATTGCATCCAACTGAGAAATGTATATTCGTTTTCTCCCATCATTGGGATAACAAAAAGCGATAAGATATTACCCTTAGACCAATATTCTTACATTGGCTTTGATGACATACTCGATATTAACATTATCACCCCTGATATTTTATATAGGGTATTCAATGCCGCGATCCAACGTTCCAAAAACTACCATCTATTTCATACCACGAACCAAAGGCAGTTAATCAGCAGTCGTTTATTGAAGCTTCTTCTAGACAAGAAAAATGTGGTTAGTGTCGCTGAGTCAGCAGTTCAAATCATTGATTCCCAAGGGTCTAATTCAAAATACAGCTCAGCCAGTATTTATACAATTCAAGATGATAAGGTAGAACGCATTGCCCACTCAGGAAAAGAAGAAAGTGATGATGATATTTATGACTTCCAAAGAAAAATATTTTCTTTAAAGCATTCCCATGCTTCTCTGGATACTTTTAATTATTTCAAAAGCAGTAATGAGCACAGATTAAATCCGTCAAGCGTGACAATACCATTAAAGAATAAATCAGAAATATTCGCATTTTTAAAAATTAATACCGAGCAAGGTATTGTTCACCCTTCCGAAGAACGTCGGTACTACCGAGAAATTTCCGAAAACCTGTCGGACATTATTCAACTAGCAAAAGAAAGAGAAAGATTCGAACAGGTGCATCAACAAAACATGCGCCTCATTGACCAGATGAGTTCTGCAGCCATTGGCATTGATAAGCATGACTGTATCACACACTGGAATCATCAAGCAGAAAATTACTTCAACATTGACAACTCTAAAGCCATGAACCAAAGACTATTTGATCTTAAAATACACTGCGACTGGCCTGTTATTATTTCAAAACTCTATGATAGTATCAATGACAATATAACTTCTGAACGCTTTGACGTTAGCTACCGGAAATCGGGCGACGAAAAAGATAGGGTTCTTTCCGTTGCCATTACGCCTTTTGTAGAACCCAACGGTTCTTTCACCGGTTATTTATTACTAATGGATGATATAACCGAAAAGAAACATATGGAAAAAAGACATCAGCAATCCATGTACCTAGAATCTATAGGCCAGCTCTCTGCGGGGATCGCACATGAGATTAATACCCCCATGCAATACATCAGTGACAACTTAGAATTTCTAAATACCTCATTCACTGATACAGCCAAAGCACTGAGAACGATTAAAAAATCATTAATATCGGACACTCTTGACATTAAAAAACTCGACTCAATTTTTGAAGAAGCTGACATCGAATATTTAAGTGAAGAGCTCCCACTGGCTTTCAATCAAACAACCGAGGGGGTAAATAGAGTCTGCAATATTGTTAAAGCAATGAAAGAATTCTCCCACCCTAACTCAGAAGAAAAAGTAGCCACAGACATCAATAAGTGCATTGAAAGTACGATAATCATATCTAAACATACTTGGAAATACCATTCTGCTATGGTGACTGAGCTTGCAGATAATTTACCGGAAGTTATGTGCCACCCCGGCCCCTTTAACGAAGTCATACTTAACATCATAGTGAATGCCGCAGACGCCATTCGAGATCGAGTAGAAAACCAAGAAGATTATGAAAAAGGTGAGATTAGAGTCGTTACAATACAAAAACCTGATTTCATTGAAATCAGAATTAAAGATACGGGCGGTGGGATACCTCAATCTATTCAAGAAAAAATATTTGATCCTTTTTTTACCACAAAAGAAGTGGGAAAAGGTACTGGCCAAGGATTAGCGCTTTCTTACAGCATCATTAAAGAGCGACATAATGGGGAGTTAAATTTTGAAACTGATCCAGGTGAAAGCACAACCTTTATCATTCAACTGCCCTATCAATAAACAAGACCCCATAAACAAGAATAAAAAAGAAGCCAATTAACCACTTATTATATGAATTTAGATAATTAGGATTAAAACAATGTCGATCCCAGAAAAAATATTATTTGTTGACGATGAACAGGATATTTTGAGTTCATTCAAGAGACAATTTAGAAAAAAGGCCGATATTTCAACTGCATTAAGTGGTAAGGAAGCTCTGGAATTAATCGACAATGAAAGTGAGTTTGCCGTCATCGTCTCTGATATGAGAATGCCAAGCATGGATGGGGCTGAGTTTTTAGAAAAAGCAAAAAAGAAATCCCCCAATACCATTCGAATTCTTCTAACCGGTCAGACCGATTTAAATTCGGCCATATCAGCCATTAATCAAGGTCAAATATTCCGTTTCTTAACAAAACCTTGCTCTCAAGATATACTGCAAGAAGCGTTAAAAAGTGCTATTCGCCAATATAGATTATTAAACGTAGAGAAAGAATTACTGCAAAAAACAGTTAAAGGTTCAATCGAACTACTGAGTGAAATACTTTCAATCGTTAAGCCCCGTGTTTTCAGTAACTTCAATCGTATCAAAAAATACATTCATTATATTGCTTCTGAGCAAGGTGAAACCGATACTTGGGATTTTGAAGTGGCGGGAATGCTCTCTAGTTTGGGATATTTAACCTTACCCGAAGACTTGATAGAAAAAGCGCTAAAGCCGAATTCAGAACTTACGGCTTCCGAAAAGCTCGCCCTACAGGATGTTCCTTTAATCAGTAGCAAGCTAATCAACCACATTCCGAGATTAGAAAACATTGCCGAAATGGTGCGGTTATCTGACAAGGTTAATCATTTAATCCATCAGGATGCTGGCGCTGTACAAGGAAGAATATATTTAGGCGCTGATATGTTAAAAATTGCGATTAGTTTTGATCGTTTATTAGAATCTGGTCATAATCACAAATCTGCAATTGATTTATTAAGAACAGACGACAGCCTCCATCAAGATCTTGTTGAGAAATTATCTAGTATAAAAATGGGACATGAAGATGACGTTATAACCGTTAATGTTGATAACCTACTACCAGGCATGGTTCTTTTAGAAAACATGATTACTGACAATGATTCAACCTTACTCGCGAAAGGAACCGAACTCACAGAAGACCTATTAGTGCGGATAAAGCTATACACTAAAAACCAAAAAATCAGCCGCCCAATTCGCATCATCGCACCGGGATGATAAGACAATCATCGATAAGGATTACCGAGTTAAATTCACATATAAACGCGGTAATTCTTTCGGTAGCTGTGCAGGGTCTTTAATTACAACAAAACCATTTTTACCAAATAAATGCGGTAAGTACTCATCTGCTTCTTCATCGATCGTGACACAAAATGGCTGTAGGCCCGCTTGCTTAGCCTCAATGATCGCCATTCGGGTGTCCTCTACCCCGTAGCGCCCCTCGTATAAATCAAGATCATTGGGTTTGCCATCAGTGATAATCATCAAAACCCTTTGATGACTTTTTTCCGCCGATAGAATTTTAATCGACTGCCTAATGGCTGCTCCCATGCGGGTATAATAACCGGGTTTTAGATTTTGTATTCGCCCCCGTATGTCATCTTGATATCGCTCGTTGAAATTCTTAATCATATTAAAACGTACATGCTCACGCTTTAAAGACGAAAACCCATATACCGAAAAGCGATCGCCCGTTGCTGATAAAGCTTCACACAACAGCTGCAAACTGTCTTGTACTACGTCGATAACACGTTGATGGTTATTAATATAGGCGTCGGTTGAAAGCGACAAATCAGCCAGTATTAAGCAAGATAAATCCCGCACCTGATTATTAAAAGAGCGATAAAACCCTTGTTCACCATTGGTCGTTCCAGCATGGCGGTCTGCCATAAAATGCATCCAGCTGTCCAAATCCAATTCATCGCCATCTTGCTGTCGATTAGACCATTGGCGCACAGGTTTCAGTCCAGAAAACTGTCGGCGCAATTTAGCAGCGTCTGCTGCAAGATGGGGCGGCAAAGGATAGCCTTTTGCTGGATTATCATCCACTTCTTGGTCATTTAAGCCCGAAATCATCGGCTGCAAACAACAAAAATCTTGTAAATAGCTTTGCTTTCGATAATCCCATTCAGGTAGCAATACCCCTTCTCCAAGGCGTAAATCATCGTGATCATTTGAAGGGAGATCAAGATCGAATTTAATACTCGATGACGCTGCCTGACGGTTTTTAGAGACACTGATAACATCTAGATCATCGGCAACGCTTTCAGCGTCTTCTTCATTAGTATCGTCCCCTGCACGATCGACTGGCACGAACTCACTAAAGCTGAATAAATTTTCTAAACGGAAAACCATTAAGCCATTATTCTTTTCGTAATTTTCTACCCGCTCTGCTTTTTTACGCTTGCCCTTCTTTTTATTACCGGTGCCTTTTGCATGTTCATCCGCATCCCCTACGGTTTGTTCATTGGCCGAACACTCACTCATATTACCAGGGTACAACCATAGATAGACGGGACTAGGAGCGAAAGCTGCGGCGGGGAGGTCTTTGGTAGAACCGGGTTCCAGCAACGCTTGACGAATGGCCATTTCTTGCTCTGCCGCATCTGTTGCCAACTCAGTGATATCAGGCCTTAAAGTAATAAAAGCGTCCACCAGCGCTTGATAAACCAGCTTCATTCCTGGGTAGGCTGCAAGGACTTTTAAGGTGAGTGTTTGATTATCAACAAACCAGTTTTGAAACCCGCTAGCCTGTTGTGCCGCCAGTGCCGCTAACCAGAGGTATAGGTACTTATTGAGTTTGGCAGTTGAAAATAGGCTTAATTCTTCTGGTAAGCGAAGCGCTTCTTGATCGCGCCATGCCAGCTCCACTTGCTCGTGAGTGCCGGCAATTTTCTGTAATAAGGTGCGTCGCATATAATAATCACGAGGAGTGGCCGCATCAATACGTAACCCAGCCTCCCCACCTAATGCACGGAACAAGACACCAATTTCAAAACCCTGATCTTGAAGTCGAACCTTAGCATCTTTATGGTCGGTAGAGGCTTTACCGGTAATGTATTCATGCCACTTAAGGCCAACATACTCTTCCACAACGACACCCTAACTAAGTTTACTTAGACTCACTACATTAGGAGTCATTGTGCCCTTTTTTAGGATCGATAGTTTTGACCGGAATCAAGGAGCTGTGTCTTGTTTTCTCCCCTTCACTCCAACCCAGTAAACTGCCTGCTGGATTATCCTTCTGCACTTCCTGACACGCACTAATACATTGCGCACACTGGGTGCAGGTAAACTTAGCCCGCTTAAAACTTCTAACCGGCAAGCGCATTGGGCAAGCCTCTTCACAATCTTTATCACAACTCTGACAAGCTTTAGCACGATCTCGTTCGAACTTAACCAACATGGCCTTGCTGTTCATCATCCAAAAAAGACTTTGCATCAACCCAAAAGCACAGCCATATTTACAAAATAAGTGTCGAGCCAGAACAAAATCGATGGTAAAGACCGTCGTAGCCGCCACTAAAAAAATCGTTGGGTATAAATCCACTTCAAAATGAATCAAATCGGTATATAAAGGAATGGGTGGCAATAAATACGACAGCAAACCCAGCGCCCATAAGAAGGCGATGGTCACAGACACCCCAACAATAACCAGCCAATCAATGATTTTGTTACGCTTTGCTTGCCTTTCTTTACTGAATTTTGAGTTTTCCCAAAGCGTCACACTGCCAGTGCGACGATCCATCAAGTCATTGACATATTCAACCACTGAAAAGTGAGGACATAACCAACCGCAATACAGACGTCCCCATTTATAAAAAATATAGATGCCGCTGATCACTGTTATAAATAACGGCAAAATAAAATACGCGAGGATACGAAAACCCGTATCCCAATAATCACTCGCCAAAATCCATTCCGTTGTCATGCCAAAAGAAAGGACCTGGTTAAAAATAACAAAATTCGTCGTGGTTAAATCAAAACGAAAGATATTGAGAACCGGCGCCAATAAAAATAATAAAAAGAACGAACTTCTAACCACTAAGCGAGATCGTTGTAATTGATTTTCTGTCATCGTTTACCTTCCAGAATCTCGTTTAAATCATCTAATATTCAATGATTCAACTTACTTTGAGCTTAATTTCATTATGCTCTTGCTTGAACAAAAAAATAGCCGGATCAGTTTGCACCGATCCAGCTATTTTTATCGCTAAACTCTTATGCTTTTTCTAGCTGTGGCTCTTCACCACCGACAAAGAAACTTGCAAGATAAGCGACCAGGCCTGCCATAAAGACAACACCTGATACGAGACGCAACCAGTAGAACAATTCTAACTTGTCTTGGGTTGCCATAAAGCTCAAGGCCTCACCGGACTCCGGTAATCGCTGAATCCATACTTGCAATACACCGGCACCAGTTAGGAACAAGGTAATGAATACCATAGAGACAGTCATTAACCAGAAGCCCCACATTTCTACAACTTGTGCTTGGTTACTATTACCATTTGGACGACCGCGCATAATAGGCATGGCGTAAGAAATGATAGTGATAACAATCATCACATAAGCACCGTAGAAGGCCATGTGACCGTGTGCTGCTGTAATCTGAGTTCCGTGAGTGTAGTAGTTCACGGGTGCTAAAGTATGTAAGAAGCCCCATACCCCTGCGCCTAAGAACGCCATCACTGCACAACCAAGGGCCCATAAAGTTGCCGCACGGTTAGGGTGTTCACGGCGACGACGGTTAACCATATTAAAAGCAAACAAGGTCATCATGAAGAATGGAATGGGCTCTAGAGCTGAGAAGATTGAACCCAGCCATAACCAGTACTCAGGTGCTCCGATCCAGAAGAAATGGTGCCCTGTACCTAATATGCCGGTAATAAGCGCCATGGCGATGATTACATACAACCACTTTTCAATTACTTCACGGTCTACACCAGTCACTTTGATCAATACATAGGCCAAGATAGACGCCATGATTAATTCCCAAACACCTTCTACCCACAAGTGAACAACATACCACCAGAAGTACTTATCTAGCGCTAGGTTCTCTGGGTTGTAGAAAGAGAACAAGAACATTAAGGCTAAGCCTAATAGACCTGTGATCAATACAAGGTTAACAACGGTTTTACGACCTTTAAGGATTGTCATACCAATGTTAAACAAGAAACCAAGGGCAACGATCACCACACCGACTTTAGTAATGGTGGGCATTTCCAAGAACTCTCGTCCCATAGTGGGTAATAGATCATTACCGGTAATCTCAGCCAGTGTTGCATAAGGTACTGATAGGTAGCCGATAATAGTCAAGGTACCTGCCGCAGCGAAGATCCAGAACAATGCCCAAGCCAGTTTAGGGCTGTGCAGTTCAGTTTCCGCTTCTTCAGGAATCATGTAGTACGCAGCACCCATGAAGCCAAAGAGCAGCCAGACAATGAGCAAGTTGGTATGTACCATACGCGCGACGTTGAATGGAATCTCAGGGAAAAGGAAATCACCAATGACGTATTGGGTTCCTAAAATCAAACCAAACAATATCTGTCCCACGAACAATACGAGGGCAAAGATAAAATAAGGCTTGGAAACAGCTTGTGACTCATATTTCATAATACGCTCCCTACCCTTCTATGTTTGGTGGCCAGTTATTAGAATTAATCTTAGAGGCGTACTCTAAGAAATCGGCCAATGCATCTAGGTCTTCATCCGACAGGTTAAACTGCGGCATTGCACGACGCCCTGGAATACCTAACGGTTGTGCATTCATCCAGCCCTTAAAGAAGGCTTTAAATCCTGCTTCGCCACCACGGCGTTGAAACACGTTGCCAAGCTCAGGAGCGAAATACGCGCCCTCACCTAATAGTGAGTGACAACCTACGCAGTTGTTGTCTTCCCATAATTTCTTACCATGGGCTACAGCTTCTGTTAGATTTTCACGATTATCCCGATCCGGCATTTGCCGTACGGTATCCATTGTCAGTCCTACGAATATGAGAATGAAGAAAAGACTTCCCCCCATATACATATTTCTGGCCATGCTTTTTGTAAAGCGTTCAGCCATGGCTCTCTCTCCTCGACTATTTATAGTTTGTACAAAAGGCACAATACTCTTTACGTATCTTGAAATAATGATCTGAATCAATACAAAACTAGTAATCTAAGAGGGCTGGGGTTGAACTGTAAATAAATGTACAGCTTATTGATTTATGTCGGTTTTTTCTGAGAACGATTTGCAACTAGAAAGAAAACAACACTTTTGTGATAACCCTACTCCACATTATTGGCAGTAGGCAAAACAGAGTAATGCTGCCTATACTGAAGGAATGTAAAGCGTATAAAAGAGCTGTCATGAGTTACAACGATTACTGTAATACGATAGGCATATAGATATGTATTATGATTCCTGCAAAGGTACATCATTAATAGCCTCTATTTTTCTCCTACTCTGCCCTATACACCTAATCGCGGCTGAAGAGAGTGATATCCTCTTATCTGAAACGATTGAGATTCGGGCTTATTGTGAAGACTTCAATCCTTACAGTTTCAAAGAGGATGGCCAGCTCACAGGCTTTTCTGTTGACCTATTGCGGGCCATGGCCAAGCAAGCAAAGATTAATATTTCAATCGAGCTGGGTCCTTGGAAAAGATACCTAAAACTTGTAGAAAAAACCCCTAATACCATGTTATTTACAGCAACACGAAATAGTAATAGAGAAGACCGCTTTAAGTGGGTTGGGCCTATTAATGGAAGAACGCAAAAATTATTTAAATTGAAAGAGCCTAAAACTGACTGGAAAATGATAATCGATGACAGTTCAAATGCCGCTGCCTTAAACAGCATTGTTAAATATCAATACCCGGTTATTGCAGTCTCAGGAGATGCCAGTGAAAAAAATCTCACAGATCAAGGCTATAACGTTTTCGCAGGGCCTAAGCCCGAACTTAACGTAAAGCAATTCATTAATGAAAGAGCGCCATTAATTGTTAATGTCGATATTTCAATCGCATCCAAGTTAAGAATGGAAGGAAGATCATTTTCTGAAGTAGAAGCGATTGCGGTATTTAACGATCAATATTCGTACTATTACATGTTCAATAAAGAGACCGATACTGAGACAGTCTACCGGCTTCAAAAAGCGTTGGATGTTTTAAAGTATAATGGCGTCTATAAAAGCATTAAACACAAATGGCTAAACTAGCGCTTAATAATTTCACTTTTAATATAGCACCTCTTATAAAGCACCTCTTATAAAGCACCTTTTATAAATCCATCAGCGGCCTAAAGTATCGATACGATGATAAAGAGCCAGTTTATTATTTGATTCGGAAAGCTGAAGGCGCATCTCACGTAGACTATCAATCATGGAACGCATTGTACTGAGTTGAGATTCTAATTTCATTTCTTCTAGATCCAAATCATTCAGCGCCTGATTAAAAATAGGAGCCTTTACCTGCTCAACATTAACATAGGTTTGAGTCTTTTCAATTCGTTGAGCTACCTCAGGTCTAGAGTCAAAACCTTCCATTGCAGATGCAACCCATTCACTCAGTTCCAAAGCAACGGCTTGGCGATCAAATGTCTTATTAATTCCGCCACTGTTTGATCGCTCTTCTCCAGACTGCGCCTGCGTTATATTAAAACTCGCGGTAATATTTAATTCATCCGGGGAAGTAATACTGACTTGGGTATTTTCATCTCGCTGCAAAAGAATAGGATCCTCAAATTGAAATAACCTCAGTGGAGAAGCGCTATTCGCTCCCCCTTCGGCCGCATCATCTATACCACTCAAGGCGCGTAAAAACAGCTCACGGTTTTGCTCTGTAGAAGAGGCACCATCGCTTGAGAAGTCGGTTAAATGTACCTCTTGCATCAACAAAGTACGCCCATCTTCTGCGAGTGCGATCCCTGATTGTTTTATTTTACCGGCAAATATCCCAGATTCTGTATTCAATTGATAATTCGACTCAACTGAGCCTAAATGCAAAGCCCCAATACCCGCCGTCAATAACGATTGAGTCTCACGCCCCTCTTCACCAAAACTCATAATTTCTAATTGATTATAAATGCTATCATTTTCATCTATCCAACCATTGCCATCCTCGTCGTATTGCCGCAGCTCTCCATAACCTTGCCCTGTTTCAGGACCAAACATTTCACTGCCATTATCGATCTCTCCATTTTTATTTTTATCAAATACCAAATACCCTGAGCCCTTAGCTGTTTGTGCAATAGATTCTAGCGTGCCATCCGAATTCAGATCAAAATCAAAAGACACATCGCTTAAACCTACAGCCCCTCCCTCTACATTAATAATTAATGGATCGATTAAATTTCGATTCCCTTTAAACTCGCTGATGATTTCTGTATGTGTCGATCGATCAAAATCCAAAGCCATCATAAAATCAATTTGATAGCCCTCTTCCGTCTTAACTTGCCCAAACGCTTCGAAGGTTAAAGACTCAACAGATTCTTGAGTCAGCCGACTTACAACCTCAACTTCTACTTGCGTACTGCTCGCACGAATATCGACATTATTTACCCTAAGGTCCGGACCAGTAACGAACGATCGATTATTCTCACTGACCGACATTGCGAACTCACTGCTGTGTTCCACAACGTATTGCGCAATCTGTAGTCCTTCATGCTGCTGAATAATGTCACCACTATCCGCCACTGATACCGTCGAACCGGTTTTAAGGCTCTGCTGTTCGCTGGCTGAATTAGAAAGGGATAGCTTAATGCTGGCAGCATCACTATTGGGTAGATCTTCATCCGCCCCTTCAACTTGATTTAAAACTGAGACAGATAAACGCTCGAGTTGCGTTGAGAGCACAGTGTTTTGTTGATGCCCATTAATCTGCAGCTGGGAAGACAATATTTTCATAGCGAGACCGATAATAAAGGTTATCTTCTGTATCGGCCTTGTCGTCTAGGGGTTTAAAATCAATTAGGAATGAAAAAGACAATTGATAGATTTGATATTTATATCCATCAATTGCTAAAGTACTGAGGCATTAGTCGTACTAAGGCGCTATCTTCTTTTTTAACGCTTTTGCGATAGGCGATGGAATGCTCTCCATTGCACCCAATAAATGCGGTAAAACTTTCAGCTTTAAGCCTTCATATTCACTAGGAACAATAGCATCGATTAAATGAGGCCCTGGCTCGCTAAGCGCGCGTTCTAAAGCCGCATTAAACTCTTCTGCGGTGGTTGCGACTTCTGCTGGCATTCCCATACTTTTTGCCATCGCAACAAAATCGATTTCAGTTTTAGAAAGATCCAGTTGTGATTTCGCTTTTGGACCTGCCCCTTCTGCCCCTACTCGCTCAAGTTCGATATTAAGAATCGCATAAGAACGGTTATTTAATACAATCACAGTGACATCCAAGTTTTCATTCATCATGGTCCATAATGATTGAATGGTATACATAGCACTACCATCACCAACCAGACTGATCACAGGGCGATTTTTGCCTTCACTATTCATTCCCGCAATAGCCGCACCAATCGCCACTGGCAAGCCTTGGCCTATTGCCCCGCCTGTTAATGTGAGCACATCATGCCTAGGGGATCCTGCGGTACTGATTGGTAGCTTTAATCCTGACGTTTGAGCTTCATCCGAAATGATTGCATTTTCCGGTAATAACGCACCGACCGCTTGGCAGACCTTTCCTGCATTCAACTTACCTGCAGGCAGCTTAGGCCGATCCGCTTGTTGAAGCTTAGGAGCCGTTTGTTCTGCACCGACCGCGGCCACTAATGCTTGTAAACTCGCAACCGCATCTTGGCTTTCTTTAACAAAATTATGTACGCGACAAGCTTCAGGCACGAGATAGCTCTTTTTGCCAGGGTAAGCGAAAAATGTTACCGGTTCAGAGGCATCGATAATTACTAGATGGTCATAGCCTTTTAGTTGAACTGACGCCATTTCAGCCAGATAAGCAATACGCTCTACTTGAGGCAAGCCTGCTCCACGCTGCAAGCGTGTTGGAAATACTTCTGAAAATAGCTTAGCTCCCGTTCGCTCGGCAATTTTTGAAGCTGCAATTAATCCTTCTTCAAGTAATACACGACGGCCCAATAAGATGGCTGTTTTCTTGCCCTTAGTTAATAAAATATCCCCGACCTGATTAATCATTTCTTCAGATGCTAGATCACTAACAGGCGCCAAATCAGCTTCAACGACTTCCCCGCCTTCCCCCCAAGAAACATCCGCTGGCAGGATTAAGGTTGATATTTGCTGTGGTGCTTTTTGAGCGACCTCAATGGCTTCTGCAGTATCGGCACCAACCTGCTGAGTTTCAGGGCAAGTACGAATCCAGCTTGATACATTTTTGGCCACTGTCACAATGTCAGACTCTAGCGGCGCATCATATTGCTTATGATAAAGGGCGTGGTCTCCAATAATGTTTACCATCGGCACCCGCGCCTTACGCGCATTATGTAAGTTCGCTAAGCCATTACCTAAGCCACAACCTAAGTGCAATAAGGTAGCAGCAGGTTTATTCGCAATACGCGCATAGCCATCAGCCGCCCCCGTAGCAACGCCTTCAAATAAGCATAATACCGCTCGCATATCCGAACTGTCTAAAGCCGCAACAAAGTGCATCTCAGAAGTGCCTGGATTAGTAAAACAGGTATCAACACCTGAGTTGGATAGAGTTTTGATTAATGCTTTTGCGCCGTTGCTCATAAATTACCTTTAAAATTTCTGTCGCAGTTATGATCTATTACTCACAAAGATAGATACTCAAAAAAATTCTACAATGGCATAGCAAGACAGATAGAGTGACATTTGCGGCCTAGTTGATTGCAACCCGTTATTAGATCAATGTTATTCATCAAGGGCCGGGATATTTTTAAAGATATCTTCAATCCACCGAGTTAAACCAGTCATTTCTTCTGTTTCTTTTTCCTGCTTCGGAGAAACAAGCCAGTAGCCACGATCGATCTCAATTTGATGCTCAAATGGCATCATTAAACGCTTATTATTAATCCAAGAATTTAACGTTGGGAAAATCCCCATCGCAACTCCTAGTCCATCGGCAGCGGCATTAATCGCTGCGATATAAGAGTCGCAAATAATGTTATCGAATTTTTGTATGCTGCCTGTTGGCCAAAACGTCTTTCCCCAGTCAGACATTTCGGGTTCAGCATAAATCAGCCGATGTTCATACAATCTAGCAATCTCGCTGAATTCGTCGTTGAACTCATAATTAAAGCCACACACCGGGGCTACCGTCGCATTAGCTAATAAGTGGCACTCTAAATTTGGCCATTGCCCATCGCCAAAGCGAACCGCAGCATCAATGGTTTCACTATCAAAATCCACATAAGACATTCGAGTTTCAATACGTAATTCAGTACCAGGGCAATAATCTGAAAACTTCAGATAATTCGGCATTAAGAGCTCTTGTGCTACAAAGTAAGGAGCACTGACCGTCAACGACTTTTTTTCAAATTGCTTTTGATAATCAAGATGACCTAAACAATGACTCTTCATCGTCTTTTGCGCTAACTCATAATAATAGAGACCTTCTGGCGTCAAACTCAACGCTCTCGTATGTCGATTAAATAACGGCCGACCAAGCCAGTGCTCAAACGCCTTTACCTGTTGTGCTATAGCAGGCGCTGTCACACAAAGCTCTTGTGCTGCAAGCTTAAAACTTAAATGGCGAGCTGCTGCTTCAAATACGGGGACATATTGTATTGGAGGAACTGACCGATAAGACATGAAAAACCTTTGCTATTCTATAAACAACATATAATGGTTTGTTTAACCTTTCCCCATAGAATAACTTTCCTATTGCAATTTTAATAGCACACAACAAGGAATATCCATGCTAATTACGCCTATCTATGCAGCAATACTGGCAATCATTTACGTAGCCTTGAGTTTCAATGTCATTAGGATGCGGATAAAACTTAAAATCCCATTTGGCGATGGCAAAGATAAACAACTGAAACGCGCCATGCGGGTACATGGTAATTTTTCTGAGTACGTGCCCCTCGCTATTATTCTGCTTTATTTTTTAGAATTGCACAGCCAGAACAATCTACTGATCCATAGCTTAGGCAGTGCTTTTTTAATCGCTCGCTTGTCTCATATATTCGGCGTCAGCCAAATAAAAGAGAAGATTGCATTTCGAGTATTTGGCTTATTTATAACCGGCGGCGTACTTTGCATTTGCGCTTCCACAATTTTATTGAGTGACTCTATTAACTAAGCACCGCATTAAGCCCCTCACTAGAGGGATTTAAAGAAAATTGCTATGCGTTTAATCGCGTCACTCGCTTCTGGCAAGAAAGGGGCAAAACCCTGAAATACATGCGGCATGTCGGGCCAAGTATCTAATAATACCTCTCCCCCTGCTTGCACAACTTTTTCTGCAAAGCGGCGGCTATCATCCAATAAAACCTCCGCTTCTCCCGTTTGCAGCATCAAAGGTGGTAGACCTGATAATTCGCCAAATAATGGGGAAGCCAACGGATGGGTCAGGCCCTGATTCGATGTTTTAAGATACGCAGCCCCCAGCAAAGGAATTGCCAAAGCATTGATAATTGGGTCTATTTCTTGATGCGTCTGCATGGATGCACCACTGGCAGTGAAATCAGTACAGGGGGAAATGGCTAACACTTTATCCGGCATTGGTGAATTCTTGTCTTTTAGAGTGAGCAAGCACGCTAACGACAAATTTCCACCCGCAGAATCACCCGCGATAAAAACTTCATCAGCCATAATGCTTGAAGCTGGCCCATTTTTTCTTAACCAATAATAAGCATCCAAACAATCATTTAACCCTGCAGGAAAAGGGGCTTCCGGCATCAATGAATAGTCAATAAACAAAATGGCACAATCACAGGCAATGGCTAAGCGCGCGACAAAGGCTTTCCAGCCTTCGACCGAGCCCGACATCCAAGAACCCCCATGGATATATAGCATGCGTCTTTGGCCATCATTATTTTCTGGCACAAACCAATAGCCTGCTCTACTACCTACGGTTACCTCTGCGGGTTCAACCAACGTTTCAACGACCTCAGGAGATACCGAAAAATAGCCATCCAATAGTCTGCGCCGCTGGCTAACATCAGTCCCATGCTGAGTTACTTCAATCGCAAGTCTCTTTAAGTGAGTTAAGACCGCTTCCAACTCTTTCGTTTTCGTCATTCCATGACCCTTAGTCAATTTAATAAGCTAGATCATACCTCGGGCAATCACTTCCCCTGACTGCCATAATCGCCACTCCCCAGCATCATAGACTTCCCATGCTTCGTCCAAAGTTAAGGGCTGGGTAGCTATAATACTGACCACATCATTCGCCGTTGTTTCAGCCGAAAAATCAATACTCACATCCGCATCGGTCAAACAGGCAGGGCCAAAAGGCGCACGACGGGTAATGCTGGCAAGCTTGGTACTGCAAAAGGTAAATAACCAATCTCCATTACTCAACAAACAATTAAATACTCCCTTCTGCGCATAGTCTTGAGCAAAGGATACTAAGCAATTCGCTATTTGTTGATGGCTAGATTCGCGATTAAGACCTTGCTTTAGATGATTCATCATATCGCAAAAAATACTTTCGCTATCCGTATCACCAATCGGCTCAAAAGCCGCTTCATTCACGTCATATCGAGGAACAAAGTTATTAATCTGTCCGTTATGGGCAAATACCCAATTTTTTCCCCATAACTCACGAATAAAAGGATGGGTATTGGCCAGACACACATCTCCTACGTTCGCTTGACGAATATGGCAAATCGCAGTTTCACTTTTGATGGGGTGTTTTTGCACCATATTGGCAATTTTAGACTGACAACTGGGGCTAGAATCATGAAAACTACTCACCCCCTTACCTTCATAAAAAGCGACGCCCCAGCCATCTTTATGAGGTCCTGTATTTCCTCCTCGCTGGGTCAAACCGGTAAAACTGAAACATAGATCGGTGGGGGTATTCGCGCTCATACCTAAAAGTTCACACATAGCACCTCCTGATGATAGATAAAAATTTCCATTGTTAAATCTTCGTTATCACATTAATACGACAGATGTCACGTTACTCTCATTATATGCTATAAAATATGAAACAAGAGTTTATATAGTGCTCCTATCCAGGCGTCAATCTAAAGGAAACGTATGAGTATATTGTTAGTTGAAGATGATCTTGATCTCGCGGCTACCGTCACAGAATACCTCAATGACTCGGGCTTTATCGTCGACCATGCCTTCCACGGCGAATCGGCCTTAAACCTAGCCAGCCAAAGGGAATACGACATCATAATACTTGATGTGATGCTGCCAAGACTCAATGGCTTTGAGGTTTGCCAAAGGTTACGTAACGAGCAGGTATATCAAGGCCCTATTCTCTTTCTAACCGCAATGGATACTCTCGATTTCAAAATACAAGGGTTTAATTCCGGCTGTGATGATTATCTTGTAAAACCTTTTGAGTTGCCTGAACTTGAATGCCGTTTACATGCATTATCAAAGCGCGGGCGACGTATGGACAGTCGAAATATCATCTTTGGCGAGCTCGTCATCAATGCCGGGGAAAAACGCGTATTCCGAAACGACCAAGAAATAGCTTTGAATAAAAATCAGTTTAATTTGTTATGTGAACTGGTTAAGCAAGCACCAAACCCTGTCAGTCGAGAATCACTATCACAAATAATTTGGCAAGATGAAGAGCCTGACAGTGATTCGTTACGTAGCCATATCTATCGCTTACGCAACTTAATTGATAAACCCTTTGACTTCAATATGATCGAAACCGTCCACCGAATTGGTTTGAGAATTCGTGACCATGTTTAATAGCCTACGTAATAAGCTGATTATTGCCATGATCAGTTACACCGTTTTTATTGCCGTTTTCTCTGCGGCCATTTTTTATCGTGGACTATACGCCTCTGAAAACTCCTATTTAAATAGTATCGTAAACTCATATTTTGAATACATTTCTCAGCACCCCTTACCTGAAACGTTACCCTATAATATTGATATCAATACCCAGTTATTTTTACTTGATAGTCCTGAGCTACCCAGTTTCATTAAACAAACGACCCCAGGTCTTTATGAAATACAACAAGAAGAAATTCACTATCGCATAGGATTGCACCCTAATGGCCAAATGATCGTCATTATCTTACAAGACATGCTTAAAATGCTTGATCAACAAGAAGAACGCCTTGAAGCAATTATCACAAGCATCGTACTAATTACCATACTCGTAGGCAGCATTCTTGTTAGCTATTTGGTTACGCTGCTAATGAGAAGATTATTAGAATTATCTAACGATGTCGAAACAGCCATTAATCAAAACCTGATTATCCCTGATGCGATTCCTACAGCACCTATTGATGATGCGCATAAAGACGAAATTGATACCTTACGCGAGGCTTTCTCTCAATACAGCCAACAATTGCTTGATCATGCTGAGCGAGAAAAATATTTTACCCAACATGCCAGCCATGAATTAAGAACTCCGATAGCTATTATTCGAAATTGCTTCCATATCCTGATGAAAAGTCCGCTTAATGAACAGCAAAAGAACAACGTTATTCGGATTGGGAAAGCGGCGGATAAAGCCAAAAATCTCACCGACTGTTTTTTATTACTCGCCCGTCATCATTCCAAGGAATTGGAACTCGTTGACATCGAAATAATATTACTGGACGTAATCAAAGGTCAAAATACGCTACTGGTCGCGAATGATTTAAAACTAACAGTCACGTCGATGCCTGTCGCTTTATCTTGTCACCCTGCTATGTTTGATATTTTATGCTCCAACCTTATTGGCAACGCAGTCAAGTATGGTCATGACAATGTTAATATTTGCCTAACGGATCATTCATTAACCATTAAAAACCTAGCAACCCAAGAGCCAAAAATTCAAGGGTTTGGGTTAATCATCTGTCAGAGAGTATGCAATTATCTAGACTGGAGCATTCATCATGATTACAAGGATCAATTATTTTCAACCACCATTCACTTTAATAATCATTAAAGAATATTTATTCATCATAAACATATTCTAATTGTTCGCCTGTTAAATAAAGCGCTGCAATTTCTCTTATCGCACCTGACATTATTAATTTTTTAAACTCAAATAAGAATGCGTCAATATCTCTAAGTTTACCCGCCCCCATAACTACAGGTCCTTCTTCGTGTAAGTAACTATTATTAGCCCACAGCCAGACTTCTCGCCACTCATAGATAACGGGGACTGCTATTTTATCTTTAAAACCGAGTGCCGAGACATTGCCTAACAACCTAATAGCTGGCCCAGCGACGGCGTCAGATCGATTAGTAAGTAACATTTTCAAACTATGCTTATGATCATTAACATATATTTTCTTAGGATTACTCGACCCTTCTAAGCAAGGACAACCTGACCCTCCTTGCAAAACGGCTAACCTTTTACCCGCTAGCTCCTCAATTGTATGAATAGGATCCTTAGCTCTAGATAATAATATAAATGGTGTTCTATATATTTTCTCGAGAGGCCTCATTATGAGCTTTCTTTTAGGCTTAAAAGACATGATAGTTAAATCGGTATAACTGTTAGTACTCATGTCATGTTGAATTCGCGCCATCGGATGAAGGTGAATTTCAAGTTTCACTTCGTTGAGAAAATTGATATTGGTATTGATATTCGTTTGAACTTTTTTTAAAAGATCGGGGTAAATCCCTTTAATTTCGCCGTCTTTCCCTTGAAAACTCCATGGGTAACTTTCGAGTAATGCAATGTTGATTTCAGCGTTAGATATCGCACTGACTGAGAAAAATAAAAAGGTAGTTAATAGGAGCTTTCCTAACCACATAAACAGCATAATATTTCTCACCTTACTTTTAATCGAGCTAGACCCGAGATCCCATCATAAGCCCCCTAATACTAGTATAGACGTATTAACAATCTCCTTCTAATCAGTAAGCTCGCAAACTGTCTGCTAATATTTCCTAGCATCCCCAGTTATTACAATAATCATTTAAATTAAGCTTCTTTTAGGCCCAATAGTCAGGATATCGTAGAAATACCCCATTGAAGATGTGGAAAACCCTACTTCGTCACAAGCCTATCACCCTCACTTGATTAAATTAGATGCTCATTCAGAATTTAATCATCATTATGAAAAATATAACGAAGAGTAAACTTATCGGTATAGTTATCACATCCAGCCTATTTTCTGGCTGCGGAGGCGGAACAGGCGATGGAGGCAATGCTTTTCAACTGTTCTCTCCACTCCCCAATAACATAGCCACCCCGATCAATAATCCATCCACTACTGAAAAGAACACATTAGGCCAATTATTATTTTGGGACCCCATTTTATCAGGTAATCAAGATGTCGCTTGTGCAACCTGCCACCACCCCGCCAAAGGCTACGCCGATGCACTGATACTCTCACAAGGAGTCGGAGGTATGGGACTTGGAGAAGATCGAATAGGTGGCAGCCTTGCGAAGCGCAACGCTCCAACTATTTTAAATACAGCCTTTAATGGCATACATAATCAAGGCCCACATGTCCCAGAACAAGCTCCGATGTTTTGGGATAACCGTATTCGTAGCTTAGAACACCAAGCAAAGCTTCCCATACTCTCTCAAGAAGAAATGCGCGGCGAAGATATTGCCGAAGATCAAATAATGGCGATCGTTATTGAACGTCTAGAGGCGATCCCCGAATATAAGCAATTATTCCTTAATGCATTTGGAACCAGTGTCATTACAGAGACGTTAATATTCAAAGCAATCGCCAGTTTTGAACGCTCTTTAATCGCCAATAATAGCCGCTTTGATCAATTTCTAAAGGGCGATAGCAATGCTTTAACAGCAATCGAGCAAGAAGGCCTAGAGGAGTTTGTTGAGGTGGGTTGCGCCGAGTGTCATAGCGGCCCCATGCTATCGGATTACCAATTACACGTTATTGGCACCCCTGATTTGACCTTACCAAATGGAACTCTATTAACGGATATGGGCGCTGGACAACTCGATTTCCGCACCCCGACTTTGCGTAACTTAAATCTAACCGGCCCTTATATGCATAATGGTATTTTTGAGACCCTTGAAGAAGTCGTGCAATTTTATCAGCAAGCTTCTCAGGGCGAAAATATTCACCCAAGCTTAAGCTTGCAAGATCTTGCACCACAAATCCAACAACTGGATATGGGTGATGGTGATGGCGATGGCGATGGTGATGGTGATGGTGATGGTGAAGGAGGTAATAATGCCATCGTGAGTTTTCTTAAAAGCTTGCAGGATGACCAGTTTGATAAGACCATTCCTGAAAGTGTACCGAGTGGCTTGCAACCCGGTGGAAATATCTAAACACTAGACCTAAACATTTAATCTAAAGTACAAACCTAAAGTACAAACCTGAAAAATACTCCGGCCAAGGCCGGAGTATTTTATTTTCTAAAAGTTATAGGCCAAATTCATATTAACACTTCGTCCTTCCTCATAATACTTAGAAGGCTCTTCATCAGCATAATAACGATTAGCATACGCTCTATCCGTTAAGTTTGTGATACTCACATTCATGGCTAAGTTTTCAGTACTTTGCGGTTGATAATTAAAGTGTAAATCCACTGTTGTCCAAGCAGCCGTTGTTTGATCATGCTTTTCAGGTAAAGTCCCATACTGAGAAGGTTCTCCACGGCCCTCAGCAAACCAACCATAAGCCGGCACGCGAGTCAGCGCCAAGGCATGATTAACAACGATCTGAGACGTTAGGTTATCTTGTAAACTCCATTGTGCACTGAAACGGAATTTGTCAGACGGCATATCAAACAAGTATTCTTTGTTTTTCGTATCAAAACCAACCGTTTGTGCAAAAGAGGCATCCAGCGCTAAAGCACCATTTACATAGTGATCAGATAATTCAAAACCATGAATACGCACAGAGTCTAGGTTTTTATACGAGCCGTCCTTATAATCAGGATTGCTGTACTCTTTGCCAATGTAGTTTTTCAACTCATTATCAAACACATTCAATTTCACACTGTTTTGGCCATTTTTAAACAAGCCAGACTGAGCCCAGACGAGACCGACTTCCTTGTTTTGTGCTTGTACTGGTTTAAGGCCCGGATTTGGTTCAAAGCCTTTCCCACTCACATAAAGCTCACTTAATCGTGGGGCAACGAGAGCCTCACTGTAAGAAACATGAGTCGTAAGTCCTTCTAACGGCTGCCAGCTAATTCGTAAACCTTTCGATAATTGCGTTTTACTGCTGGCATTACGCCCAACAGGATTGCCATCTACATCCACCGCATCATCGGATTGCATTGAGACTTGGTCAAATCGTAAACTGGGTAAAACAGATAGATTGTCTGTTACAGCAAAATCATATAACGCAAATAGCGCCGACGTTTTCAACTTACCTTGCGGCTCTTTCGTCGGATCGGTACCCACTACGCCATCCTCGGTGAATTCCTGTACTTTGGGTTCAATACTGTCTTCATAATATTCAATACCATAGCTTGCAACACCTCTC
>ENA-ORXI01000004-ORXI01000004.1-sediment-metagenome-genome-assembly--contig:-NODE-4-length-131283-cov-10.430125_pt1 | contig 131283 bp, 117 predicted proteins | sample MGYA00237861_ERZ511468 | MGnify/ENA primary metagenome ERZ511468 (study PRJEB26299, sample SAMN06266213) | sediment metagenome | isolation source: Hudson Canyon methane seep mesocosm | place...
GCTGATGTGGCGGCTGAACTTGATGCGAAACGTGCTATTGATCAAGGTACGCGTTTAGCGGCTGAGATGTAAAACTGAAAGCAATTAGCTAATTATATGTCGCTAATGAAACCGAAAGCCCTAACTTAGTTTAGGGCTTTTTTATTGCAGGCGTTTTTCTCTGTGTGTTCTGTGCCCTCTGTGGTTTATCTTCTTTTAGCTTTTTTTGAATGTGATAAAGTTACGAGATAAAAGCGATTTAACCACAGAGCACACAGAGCGCTTCGCTTCACAGAGGAAAGAATAGAGATAGTAAAGTAGAGTTACTTCTTTCTTAAGCGTGATAATGATACTGGGGTGATGCCTAAGAATGAGGCAATATGATATTGCGGAACTCTTTCTAATAACTCTGGATACTCTTTACAAAACCAGCGATATCTCTGCTCTCCATTACCTAATAATAAATGGGCTTCACGACGCGCACTTTTCATGAAAATGGTTTGTAGCATTTTTATTTCTAAGCGCAATAATTCTGGGCTCTCTTCACCTGCTTTAGATAACTCACTGTAATTGGCTACCATCAATCGAGTAGGTTCCAGTGCTTGCACAAAATACTGGCAGGGCTCTTTACTGACGAGAGCATCAACCGGTGCAATAACTTCGTTGGCTTGGTAAAAGTGTTGGTTAACTTCATTACCTGATTGATCTATGTAATAGATGCGGACTAAGCCTTCTAGAATAAAGCACAGTTCTGTACAGATATCTCCCGCTTGAATCCAGTGTTGCTGCGTTGGCAAATCTCGGGGTGAAAAATACTGAGTGAAGGTATACCAGTCGCCCAATTTGATTGCTAATCGTTGTTCGCAAGCTGATTTGATACGGGCTTGATCTTTGTTGAGTGGGGTTGGCATATCTGTATCCAAGGTATTTTATTCAGTATAAGCAAGTTATGGCTATTATTCAGCTAATCCGCGGACATTAAGGCAGTATAAAATAGGTGTCGATGAGTTCTTTGATCGTATGGGGTTCTATCGGCTTTTTTCTGTAATCATCCATGCCTGAATTTAAACAATGTTCTTTGTCTAGATCAGATGCATTCGCGGTTATGGCGATGATTAAGGTATTGCGATTCAGGTTATCATTTTTTCTGATGAGTTGGGTGCATTCAAAGCCATCCAAATTTGGCATTTGGCAATCCATTAGTATTAAGTCGAATGGATTGGCTTTGGCAGCTTGATAGCCTTCTAGTCCGCCATCGGCAAGATGCGTATGGTGCCCTAGTTTTTTGAGGGTTCTATCTAATACCATTTGATTGACTTTATTATCCTCGATAATCAGAACCCTTAATGGCTGAGAGATCTTACGAGGCTTAATGGTGCGAGGTTCAATAGCGGAAAGTTTCGTCGTCTCACATTCGCAATTATTTATGGGAATTTCAATATTAATGCAGGTTGAATAATTTTCCGTTGTTCTAATAGAAAGTGTACCTGCCATTAATTTAACCAGCTCGGAAACTATGGATAAGCCGAGTCCTAATCCACCGTGTTCACGGCTATAGTCCTCATCCTCTTGGCGGAAAAAATCGGTTAACTCTTCGTTAAGCTCTTTGGTGATGCCCTTTCCCTGGTCACAGACGGTAATAATTAGCGCATTAGTATCGGTTAAATTAATTGCAATAAAGACCTTCCCTTTATTACTGAATTTAATGGCATTATCGATGAGCTCTGACAGAACCCACTTTATATTGTTTTGATCGGCACACAGGTTATTTTCAAATAGTAGCTGCTTCTCGAATTGAATTGATTTTTTATTACATTCTTTTTGCCATCCATCAGACTCGCTTTCAATGAGCCTACTTATCGAAAATTTACTCGGGATATTTTTTATCCGTCCTGCTTTAAGCTCTGTAAATAGAAGTAATCTTTCTATTAGCTTGATCATGGTATCGGACGAATGGTTGATCGTATTAAGCAGTTCATTCCTATGAACAGCATCCTTTTCGGTATCCAATAAGGCTAATGCGCCTTTGACACCGTTCATGGGGGTTCTCAGTTCATGACTGATTGTGCTCAGAAAGGTATCTTTTAAACTATTGGCTTTTGACAGTGCTAGGTTTTCATTTTCAAGTTTTTCTTTTTCTATTTTTCTGATGGTTTCTATTGCAGCTTGTTCAGATAACTTTAACGCTTTAATGCGTGCGGCAATCCCCAGAGATAATAGAATGAGCTCTGATGCAACGCCAATCTTATAAATATAAGTAATTTCATCTTGCAGGGGTAAAACGTTTAATACACTTAATGCACATAAGATGACAGCGATAAGAAATGAACTGATTGCCAATAAGTACATTTTTGCCGGAATATAACCTTGCTTGATGCGTGCTATACCAGCGGCCAGTAATCCTGGTGTCATCAGCATGGCGAGAGCGATGATTGGGAAATAGTAGATGCTGTTATTAGGAAAAAATATGAGTACTGAAAAAATCACTGCACTGAAGGCGATGATATTTAAATAGGTATTTATCTTGGGAATCTTGTCCTTAGTTTGCAAAAAACTTTTGGCAAATAGGATAAGAGCAATGATTCCACAGCACATTGAGAGCGAATTACCGCGTTGTTGAAAATAGGGCGAATCGGGGAGCAGGGAATACATGATTCCATCCCAACTTAAGGATACAAAGGTATTGGATACGATGACTAAGCAGTATAAAAGATAGGTCTGCTTTCTGACGGATGCGAAAATCAGCAGATTATAAAACAATAGACCGATTGGAATGCCATAAAGTACACCAAAGGTAATGTAGTGAGTATAGAGATAATGGCTGAAGTCATTTTGACTGAATAAAGTGATGGGGATGCTTAACGCGTCGAGGCTTTGTATTTGTAGAACTATTTGTTGGGATGTGCCTTTTGGGATGCTTATAGGAATGGCGAAAGCGGGTAAGTTGAGTAAGCGCTGATGAAATACCCGCAGATCCCCTAGCTCGGTTTTCTGCCACTCCCCTTGGATCTGCTGAAATACGGTGATCTTATCTAGGCTTGGGTTGTTGATGTTGATGATCAGGTTAGGGTTGGTGAGTAGATTCTGAATGCTTAACCTAATCCAGATAGTGGCATCTGTATGGCCTAGGTTTAGGCTTTCATAACCCGATTGAAAATGAGCCTGTTCGATTTGAGTGAAGGTTAGGTTTGAAGTTGGATCTATTGCTACCTCTGCTTGTGCAGAGACTTTCACAGTACCTGTGTCGGGGCTAATACTGATATCAAAAGCCAAAGCTGGTTGGTAAACAAGTAGTAATAGGGTTAAAAGTCGCCACATCTCACATGAGTTCCATCCAGTTCGAAACTTATCTAATCAGTGTAGCAGCCCAATTAGTTTAGCAGTCGCTATTGCGTAGTTTTCAGCAGTAATTTGTTGCGGATAAATAGTGGGGGTGATTGGAAACAGGCCGCATTGTTACCAATAGACCTGATTCCTAAAAACAGTCTTAAGCTTTTGGCGGATGCGTAGCACGCCAATGATCGGCGATATCGATACGACGTGTGACCCACACATCTTCGTGGCTTTGCACGTAATCGAGGAAGCGGGCAAGCGCGGCTGCACGACCAGGGCGACCGACTAAGCGGCAGTGTAAGCCAATGCTCAGCATCTTAGGTGCCGCTGGGTTTTTCTCAGTGGCTGTCCCTTCGGCGTACAAAACATCGAACGAATCTTTGAGGTAACTAAAGAACTGATCTCCTGAGTTAAAGCCTTGGTTGGTCGCAAAACGCATGTCATTGCTATCCAAGGTATAAGGAATCACTAAGTGAGGTTGTTCGTAGTCGTAGTTCCAATAAGGCAGATCATCAGCGTAAGAATCTGCGTCATAAGCGAAACCACCGGCTTCGGCCACTAGATCACGGGTATTTGGGCTCATACGACCAGTATACCAGCCTTGCGGACGCTTACCTGTGACTTCGGTATGAATACGAATCGCTTCAGCGATGTGCTCACGCTCTACTTCTTTGTCTACATACTGGTAATCGATCCACTTAAGGCCGTGAGAGGCTATTTCCCAATCGGCGGCATTCATGGCGTCAACGACTTCTGGGCTGCGCTGTAAAGCGGTTGCTACACCATAAACCGTTACGGGCATGTCACGTTCGGTGAACATGCGATGTAAGCGCCAGAAGCCAGCGCGAGCGCCGTATTCGTAAATGGACTCCATGTTCATATTGCGTACGCCTTCAAGGGCAGGGGCACCGACAATTTCAGAGAGAAAGGCTTCAGAGGCTTTATCGCCATGAAGGATGCAGTTCTCGCCGCCTTCTTCGTAGTTAATTACAAACTGTAAGGCTATCTTGGCCTTGTTGGGCCATTGTGGGTCTAGGCTATGCTGGCCGTAGCCCTTCATGTCGCGAGGGTAAGTCATAGAGTGTCTCTGGAATTAGTTATCAATGAGATAAAAGGGTAATGACTGAATTATAGATGAATTGTTGAATGGTTAAAAGCTGACTCATTGGGCAGTTTTTTTGTTTTGTGTGTTAATCATGAGAGGAGTGGCTGCTAACGGATAATTTAGTTAGTATGCCTTCGCTTAAATGGAATTAATTTAAAATAATAGTTTAAAAGGAAATGGTGTGCCCTTTTTCAACTCTGCAATTACCTTCTTGTTTCTTCGATTTTTGAACCTAACTTTGTTCGCCGTTCCTTATTCATCTGCCTCAGATATTTGTTCTGAAGAGGCCAAATCTGATGCTTTGCATCCAGATAAGGCTTTTGTAGTCGATTGGGGGGTAAGAGTGAACCGCATAGACGCAAGAGATTTTGGCTGGCAAAAGATTGAAATTCAGCCAAGGCCTGAAATTGAATATGAACAAGACCTTCGGGTAACCTATGATCCTGAAGCTGTATCGCTTACTAAGTTCTGGCAAGGTTGTGAATCTTTTATTGGTAGACAAGAACAGTGTGAATCGGATGAAAGTCTGTCTCTGACATTAACTCCCGATCAGCTAGATGCCGCTCTAGAATCGCAAGGAAGTTTAATTACTCACTCCTCTGATACTGTCACCTCATTTACTGAACCTTATGAAGATGATTGGCAAGTTAATGATAACCCTGTGTTAGAGGAATTATTTAATGCTTCTATAACAGAAAGTGAAATAGAGGCTTTAGGGGATTTTACACAGTTGGGCATTCGGCATGCGTTTAGGGTAACAGTGGATGTGAATAAAGATTTAGAGCGATTTTATTTTGATGAGTTAAAAACCCCACTTTATTTGCAGACGGCTAAAGGTAATATTTTTGTTGAAATTAAAACGATTTTAAAAACTTTATCTGTTTCTAGATATTACTCTGAACAGGCATATACTCCACAAAGAAGCTTACTTGAAGAAAATTATAGAACACCATTTTGCAGTGAGAACACCTGTGGTTTCGAATTTATGATTAGTGATGTTTTAGATGTTAATCAAATCCATCAGTCTTATTCTAGTTCGACTAATAATGTTGGAGTTTGCTCGAACATTGCTCTCGGAGTTGGATCGCTAAGTGTCCATGAACATTCAGATCTTAAAGAAATTGAGAAAGCTATATTTCATTATGAAATTCAAATTTCAATTATTAATACAAATAGTATCGAAAATTTCAAACCACTCGATTATCTAGATAGAGACCTAGCTCTACCATCGAAAAAAGACGCGGGCAGTCTTTTCTATCTCCTGATGCTTTTTTTAATTATTCCTTTCCGGCTCAATAGTAGACTTATTGTTAATAGCTAAAAGTTTGCATTCTTAAAATACTCAGTTATGATAATTGTATGAAAACATTAAACGCTGTGACTCAACTGACATTCGTTACTCGCTCTGCTTCTAGCAGCGAGATGTCTGTACGCGCGTCTAATAACTCTTTGTCTTTAACGACACAATCTAAACAGTATTGGTGCTTTACCGAATTTTTCTGGAGCTATTTTAGCTTCACGCCGGGTCGCACTTGAACTGAGTAACATCAAATTCATAGGCAGCCTGGCAATTCAGCCAGCTGCTAAAGAACCCCGATTAGCAGCTCGCTGGTCGGGGTTTTTTTATGCCTTTCATTAATTATTAACACACATATAACAGCATCGGGGGGATGATTTTAGGAGAGAGAAATGAGTACAAATACGCAAACACAGGCACAAACTGTCGAAACCCAACCGCTAGCGGGGGTCAGACCGTTACCGACGCCTAGGGCGCTTAAACAGGCAATTCCTTTATCGGATGAGTTGCAATTACAGGTGGATCAACAGCGCCAGCAGGTCCGTGATTTATTGGCCGGTAAAGACGAACGTTTATTGGTCATTACCGGCCCTTGCTCCTTGCACGACCCAGAAGCCGCATTGGATTATGGTCGACGTTTAGTTGAATTGAATGAACAGCTATCAGATCGCTTATTGATTGTGATGCGGGCGTATGTTGAAAAGCCTAGAACGACGACTGGATGGAAAGGTCTTGCGTATGACCCTGATAGAAATGAGAAGGGTGATATTAATAAAGGGTTAGATGTCTCTCGTACATTGTTAATGCAGCTGGTGGAAATGGGCTTGCCGTTAGCGACGGAAGCTTTAAATCCGATGACAATGATGTACCTAGAAGATTTAATCAGTTGGACAGCGATTGGTGCCCGAACAGCAGAATCGCAAATACATCGTGAGATGATCAGTCATCTTTCTATGCCTGTAGGGATAAAGAACGGGACCGATGGTTCGGTGGATACCGCCGTGAATGCTATGGTCTCAGCCAGTCGGAGTCACCACTGCTTAGGTATGGATGTCGATGGCAATATTGCCATGTTGGATACCCCAGGAAATCCAGATACTCATGTGGTTTTACGGGGAGGTCGCAAGCTTACGAACTATGATGCGAAAAGCATTGAGCAAGCTGTTATGCAGTTAGAGGAGGTGAAAGATAAAAACGATATTCATGCCAAGGTCATTGTGGATTGCAGCCATGATAATGCGCAAAAGCAGCATGAACGTCAGTTGGATATTGCTGTTCAGGTCGCGACCCAGCGTAAGGAAGGCAACAAGGCTATTGTGGGGGTAATGTTAGAGAGTTTCCTTAAAGCAGGTAAGCAAGGTATGAAGGGGCCAAAAGGAGAGGGCTTAGAGTATGGTTTATCGATTACTGATCCTTGTTTAAGTTGGGAGCAGACTCAAACACTGCTAACACAGTTGCATCAAATATAAGTAATGTCTGAAGGAGGCCGTTAGCGGTCTTCTGCTTATTCATTACGATTTCATTCTCTTCCGTTTGAATGATATACGTTTTCGTACTGAATATTGAAAAATAAAGATGATTTACAGCTAAGGCTCTTATGTGAGGCAGTAATGGCTACACTACATTAGAGCCTGTCGTTAAACCTTTTTTAAAGGAAAATTATGTTAACGAATTCTATTCTAATACTTTTCCCTATTCTTGTTTTTATCTCGGCCTGTTCTCATCAAAAGATGCTTGCTAGCGACTTAGATAAGAGCATAAACCCTCAGCATTACGAACTTAGCTATCAACGGTACAGCTATAATTTACAGCCCATTAGTGAAACGTTTGTTGACGAAGAGCTTAACCTCATTTTCCCTGCGATCAGTGGTGCAATACTCGGTAATCCTAACGGTTTGATTTTGCAAGTTGCCGAAGGAAAGCAAGGTCAATTTACTTTTGCCGTACCGCAAGGTATCGATGAACTAGCCAAAGAAATAACTCAATCAGGTTTAACAGTTGACCCCGCGGATACGCGCGTATTACGTATGGGGACTTTTCATAGTTATCCTTATTATCATTCATTAGGTGATGCCAGCTTTGTGAATGGACAAAATGGAAATGCTCTAATTTTTGTGTATTTTTCTCAGCAAAGTCGAGTAGCGGGTAGCTTTGAGATTTATAACGAAATATTTGACCATCAGCTTGATATTAAAGAAGCAGGTTGGAGCTGGATAGAAATAGCAAAACAAAACGATAATCATTATTTGCTGAAGAATTTTAGCGGAACGTTCGAAGATATTTATTTTGCAGTATTACTCGATGAGATGGCGGTGATGTGATAAATAATATTCTCGTAGAATATTGAGTTCTCCTTTTGAAATAATATATTCAATGTGTTGCTTAATTTCGGGAATGATTGCCATCAATGGGCTTTTATTTGAAATTTGAACCCAAGGGGGACGGTGTGATACGGCTAGCGGAAGGCCAAAAAAATCCTCATGAACGCCTACTTTTTGCGCAGCAGCAATAATCGGTTCCGATGGGCCAATGATTGCATCTACACGGCCTGCATTTAGTAGGTCAATTCCGTGGCGAAAATCTTTTGTCGTGATTTTAAATATCTTTGGGTTATTGTCGATATCATCGCTGAATTTGGCACCTCGCAGGTAGGCTAGGGTTTTTCCTTCGAGCTCTGCAATGTTTTTGAATTCTTTGCCATTAAGACCGATAACGATATTCGTGAGTGTCGGTAGGGGGTGTAGGTAGGTGACGTAGTCTTCAAGTTCTGCATATTTGAACATGATCGTTAAGTCGGTTTGGCCTGTTTTCAACTCATGAATAATCCGTGCGTAAGGGTATATCTTGTGATCTAAGAGAAACTGAGTATCTGCAGATAGTTGGTGAATAAGAGTATTGGCTAGGTCATAGTAGATGCCCGAATTACTTTCTGTCTTCTCGCTAAGAGCATGTTCAGTACTGGTTGATTCAATACCATAGGGGGATACCTCAATAGTGCGAATTTGCAGCAGCTGTGTGTGCTGATCAGACCAGATGTAAGGGCTGCAGCTGAGCAATAAGAATAGGTAACTCGTTTGGCAGAGTCGTTTGAACATCGGCATCAGGATCATGGGGTTCTAGTCTTAGATTTATACAGTATAGACCTAGTCATCGTAACAAGGTGAGTTGAAAACTCACGGAATACTCACAGCCATGATTAATAGTGAATGGATTGAAGAATCTTACTTACTTGAGGCTGCTTATGAAATCTCTAATGCTTAAATTTTCTCTATCATTTTTCCTTATTCTCGCTCTGGATAGTCAGGCACTAGCTGAGACGTTTGACCCGAGTTGGTCCTTGGATTTTACTGTCGAGCCCATCGCGACTCATATTGCGGGTGAGCCAGTGGCTAATTTGACTAATCCAGGGAGCGACCTTGAACTGACCCATATAGCGACCATTAATTGTCAGCAAGACGTTTTAAGCTGGCAGCAATGTCAGCAAATTGAGAGATCTGGTGGATTGTTAGAAATGTACGTCGATGGAAACCAAGATGGCAAGTATGAACGTTGGAGTATTGCGGTTGGCAAAACGAAGGCGGGAAAGTATGCAAAACTATTATTGATACAGGATACCCTTACAGAGCAGGTATTGCAGGTTTTGCATATAGAGAGTGATGTCCCTGGTTTTTCTGCTTTGTATTTTCACCAAGGTGAGGTTTTATGGGGAATGTGCTTGAACTGTGATGTTCTAGCCGATGTTGTTTGGGATCAAAATAAATACCAAGTTCGCTGGCAGAGAAATTTATCGGATCAGTGGCAGGGTGATGTGATGCTAGGTGTTCGCTAGATAGTTTCTTTATTGTGTCACCAGCGTTCGTTGTAAACAATGGCTTTAAGACCATGATTAGCACTTAAGCGAGCTTTATCTACACTTAATAAGCAGTGAACAAATTAAACTGACTTATTAAGTGTAATTATTGATGAACCATAGTGATCCCTATATTTTTAGTCGTGGCAGTTTAAAGCTTACCTATGACCTTTTACGTAAAGTTAATCCGTCATTAGCGTTAACGGTACGCAACATCAATTCTTTATCACCTTTGCCTAAATTAGAAGGGGACGTAAATAATGAGATTACTGACTGCTTCTTGATTGACCTCGATTCGTTTCAAGTAAGAGCGGTGGTTGAGGGATTAATAAAGCGCAGTCATTTAGCCTCTCATGATGATTCCGGTATGAAGGTCGTCGCTGAGGCGTTGCTAGAAGATTGGCTTGCTTTGGCAGATGCCATGGTTGATGAGTTGGCAGAAGATCAAAAACCTTCTTTTTAGAGCATTCAGTTATATAAAATCGGATATTGTTAAAATTCCTTACTATGGCTTTATTCTAAGTTAACTAAGCTATTTACTCATCTATACTTAACTATTAGTGTTAACAATCAATGTTAATTATGGGGGTGAATAGTGCCTCGGTATAACTACGAATATGACTATAGAAGATAACAACCAAATCAATATTTTGGCTGTCGATGATGTTGAATCAAATTTATTGTTTTTAGTCGACATTCTAAAAATCGACAACTATCACGTTATCCCTGCTTCTTCTGCTTTGCGGGCTCAGGAATTGATTGCTGAAAACATGCCTGATTTAATCTTATTAGATATTCAAATGCCTGATATGGATGGCTTTCAGCTTTGCCAACAATTAAAGTCAGAAGCAAGTACTGAAGAAATCCCTATTATTTTCATTAGCGGATTGAATAATTGCGAAAGTATTGTTCATGGCTTTGATGCAGGTGCTGTCGATTTTATTACCAAGCCTTTTAAAGCGAAAGAGGTGCTAGCACGGGTGCGTACTCATTTAGCACTGCGGCGCTTAAAACATTCACTCGAAGAAAAAAATGAGCAGGTTCGAACTTCATTAGAGCATAAATCTGAACTTCAATCTCAACTGTTAGCCAGTGAAAAAATGGCTTCTTTGGGGCGAGCGGTTGCAGGTATTGCTCATGAATTAAATACTCCAATGGGGCTATGTGTCACGGCAACGTCTTATTTAAATGAGAAGAACAAGCAAGTAAAAGAAGATTTTAATCATAAAAAATTATCATCTTCAGATATGGTTAGTTATATTGAAGCCGTTGAAGAAACCCTTGAGATCATCATGACCAGTATGAATCGCTCAACTGAGATGGTGAACAATTTTAAAATGGTCGCGGTGGATGTTTCGAGTGAAAAGCTCAGATCTTTTGTACTACATGACTACCTATCCCGAGTGGTTAATAGCCTGACACCGGCATTACGTAAAACGAATCATACGATTGAGATAATCGGCGATGATTTAGTGATTGATAGCTATCCTGGTGCGCTCTCTCAAGTTGTTACCAATATAGTAATGAATGCAATTATTCATGCTTTTGATGAAGGGGATAAAGGTCATATCTTGATTCGTACTGTGCATGATGGCTCTAATGTTCATCTTAATTGCAGCGATGATGGTAAAGGCATGAGTAACGAAAGCTTAAAGCAAGTCTTTGAAGCTTATTATACGACCCGAGAAAATGATGGCGGCAGTGGTTTAGGTACCCATATCATTCACCAGCTAGTAACGGATACTCTGCAAGGGCAAATCAGCTGTTCAAGCGAATTGGGTATTGGCACCATGTTTACTATTACATTACCGATTCACCTATATGAGTAATTCGCTTATCTAAGGCCATATTGGGGTTAGGAAAGTATCGAGATCAGGCCGACAAAATGCTATTCTAGCGCCATTAATCAGACCCCTTCGTCTATTTAGAATAATAAACCTTAGGAATTACTGTGAAGAATCTCGTTGTCTATATCGGTATCGGCCTTATTCGCCTTGTATCATTTCTCCCGTTGCCTGCTGCCCATGCCCTAGGAGCTGCGATTGGTAAGTTATTATGGTTTACCGATGGCTCTCGTATTGCGAAAATTAACTTGCGCCTTTGCTATCCCGATTATGCTGAAGACAAAATTGAGCAATTAGCTCGAGAGAGTTTAATTGCCTTGGGTAAAACCTATGCAGAAATGGGAATGTCGTGGATGTGGCCTATTCCCAAGGTGCAGAAGCTAATTACTCAAGTTGAAGGTCTAGAGCACCTTGAAAAAGCCCTAGGAGATAAAAACGGTATTATCTTAATTGCACCGCATTTAGGTAATTGGGAAGTATTGAATCACTTTTTCCGCCAACACTTGTTTATGACTGTTATGTATAAGCCCGCTAAGATTCCTGCATTGGATAACTTCATCTTCAAAACGCGTAAACGCGTAGATGTCGGCCTTGTACCAGCGGACCGTGGTGGAGTTGAGTCTTTATATAAATTGCTTGAGGATAAAGGGGTGGTGGCTGTTTTACCTGACCAAGAGCCTGGATTAAAGAGTGGTGTATTTGCTCCTTTCTTTGGTCAAACGGCTTTAACGGGTAAGCTTATCGGGGAATTAGCGAATAATACTCCAGCCTTTTTATTATGCTGTTATGCCAAGCGCCTTGAAGATGGTAGCTATGGTGTTGTGCTCAAACCCGCCCATAAAGATATTCGCAATACGGATGAAGTTGCAGCGGCGAGTGCTTTAAATACAAGTATTGAAGAATGTATTAATGATTGTCCCGAGCAATATCAGTGGAACTACAAGCGTTTCCGCCGTCAGCCAGAAGGGCGTTCAAACTTTTATAAAAAGTAGCGCTATTTACTTTAGGGTCATCCTCGTTCAGTTATAAATACCAGCGCTCTTAAGCGCTGTTTTTTTTAAAGCCATTATTTAACGTCATTATTAATGTCTACTCATTAATAATGACTTAAGTATCTAATGCTTCATTTACAGGTTTTATTATGTCCTTCTCTTCGTTAAATTTAGATACTCGCTTATTGGCCAGCTTGAATGCGGCTGGTTATGATCAGCCAACGCCTATTCAAACCGCAGCCATTCCCGTGTTATTAACAGGCAAAGATATTATGGCCGGTGCGCAAACGGGTACCGGTAAAACGGCAGCGTTTGCTCTGCCTATTCTGCATCGTTTATTGGCAATACGTGAAGACAATCCATTACGCAGTGATGAGGTTCAGCCTTTACGTGCGTTAGTATTGACACCAACTCGAGAGCTAGCTCAGCAAGTTTATAAAAGCTTTGTAAAATATAGCGGTGATATCGGGCTAAGCAGTGCTATCGCTTATGGTGGGGTGAGTATTAATCCTCAAGTGGATGCACTGGCTGAAGGTGTGGATGTTCTAGTCGCGACCCCTGGGCGTTTATTAGACTTGATGCAAAAGCAGGCCATCAGTCTTTCGCAGCTGAAATTCTTAGTTTTTGATGAAGCCGACCGTATGTTGGATATGGGCTTTATTATTGATATTCAGCGAATTTTAAAGCGCGTTCCTAGTGATCGCCAGACCATGCTCTTTTCGGCTACCTTTAACGATGAAATCTTTACTTTAAGTAAAAACATTCTTAAAGAGCCGGAACTTATTGAAGTGGATGCCCGTAATACGACTGCCGCGAAAGTCGAGCAGATGGTATATGTGGTGGATGAAGATCGTAAGCGTGAACTCACGTCGTTTATGATTGGTTCGAAGAACTGGCAGCAGGTCTTAATTTTTGTCCGTACTAAGCAAGGAGCAGATGATCTAGCGAAAGAAATGTGCAAAGACGGCATTAAGACCCAGTCGATTCATGGGGACAAGTCTCAAGGTGCTCGAGAGCGTGCTTTAGAAGAATTTAAACAGGGTAAAGTACGCGCTTTGGTAGCAACCGATGTGGCAGCCCGTGGTTTAGACATTCAGCAATTACAGTATGTGATTAATTATGAATTACCTTACATTGCCGAAGATTATATTCACCGTATTGGTCGTACCGGGCGCGCAGGGTTAGAAGGCTTAGCCGTTTCTTTGATGTGCATGGGTGAAGAATACTTGCTGGAAGAAATTGAAGCGGTGCTTGATGATCGTGTGCCACAGTCTTGGTTCCCTGGTTATGAGCCTGATTTAACTAAGCCCGTGGCGAAGAATAAAAAGAATTCCCGCAGTGCTCAGAAGAGCCGTCAAAAAGATCGCGCTTATGGCATTAAAACCGGCAATCGATCGAGTGCGAATAAGGGGGCCAATAACCGCTCGGGTGGTCGTAATAAGCGCCGTTAAAATATGAATGCTAAAGCTTCAATCCTGATGGTTTTTATTGTTCTTAACAAATAGCTGCGTATACTGCGCGGCTGTTTTATCTTTCCCGTATATTTTGAGAATATTATGTCTAGCGCTTTCGCTTCTCGTTTCCAGTTAGTGGTTGATCAACTTGCCCAGGGTAATAAAAAACACTTCGCTGAAATTACCGGCAAATCAGCTTCCCATATTTATAAAATCTGTCGCGGTATGAGCCGCCCTTCTATGGGCTACCTGCAAGAGCTGTATGACGAGTACAAGGTAGATCTAACTTGGCTATTAACCGGTGAGCAGAATGACGGTGCTCAGGTTGCAGGCATCCCGACTAATAGTGATCTAGTATTTGCTCCTATGTTTGATGTGCAAGCTTCGGCGGGCATGGGCAGTGAGGTTATTGCTGAAGATGTTGAAGATTATTTTGCCTTTAATAAAACCTTTTTATCGCGCCAGTTGAGTGTGTCGAGCGAGCAGCTAGTATTTGTCTCTATCAGTGGCGATAGTATGTTACCGACCTTGCAGGATGGTGATCGCGTGCTGGTGGATATGACACAAAAATCCGTAAAGCAAGAGGGCTTGTATCTGTTACAAAGTGAAGAGGGACTAATGGCGAAACGCTTGAGCGATAAGCAAGGTGAACTTAGCGTCGTGAGTGATAACCCAGAATACGACAACTGGAGTATCCCCTTAGAAGCGCGGGAGAATAATCCAATTGCGGGTAAAATCGTTTGGTGCGGACGGACTATTTAGTCTAGCTATTTAGTCCAGTCTACTCTTTATAAATCACGATCAGCTGCGATTCTTCTTTAGCGTCAAAGTGGATACTGTCAGCGCGGACTAAGGTTCTAGCGTGAACTGTCTCACCGTTTATTACCCCGCAGCCCTTACTTAAATACGCGAGTACCTCTCCATTATCCCCACTACTTAGCTCTACACTTTGGCCAGCTTCTAGCGGAGCAACCGCAATGGCTGTTTGGCTATAAAAGGTTTTATCTTGATCTTTTTGGCCGCCATAAATTTTATTTAGTTTGCCTGTTTCTGGCTGATACACCTTGTAGCCTGCTGCCTCACCGCGTTCGTCAGGCAGTACCCACAGCTGAATCATTTGGTTCATTGTGCTATCTGGGTTGATCTCGTTATGGGCAAAGCCTTCTCCTCCTGCACGCTGCACTTGTGCATAACCTGCTTCTAAGCCTTGGCCGTGTTCAAGTGAGCCTGCGTGAGTAATGCGACCTTCAACCATAACCGAGATAACATCGACTTCCTGATGGTTATGCATGGTCGTTTCGCCGTTTGGCATAAAGTTGGCGTCCGCTAGGTATACGAAGTTACCAAGGCCATCGAAGGCAGGCTTATTATCGGCATTACGAAAAACTCGACGATCAGTCACGAACTGGCGTTCGATTAGGCCTGCGAAGCCCCCTTGGGGAAGTTGGTCAAAGGTTAAAATATCCATGATGATCTCCAAATGCTGTTGGTCTGTTTCTTTAAGATGAGATCAGTATAGGGGTTATCATATTGATGATATATGAGTGGAAAAGTATAATTATGTTCTATTTAAGGTAACTATCTTATAAGCAAACTTGAGCATTTTGGAGATCTAGATGGATAAAGTCAGTCTTGATGACATGATGGTATTTCGCTTGGTGGTGGATAACGCTAGCTTTACTGGTGCAGCCCTCGCGATGGATCTACCTAAGTCCAATATTAGCCGTAAGATCAGCCGCTTAGAAAAGCAGCTAGGGACCAGATTATTGGAGCGTTCGACACGTTCATTGCGACTAACTGAGGTGGGTGAGATTTACTTTCAGCATTGCAGGCGGATTTTTGAAGAGATGCAAAGCGCTAATCAATGTATTGAAGCGCTTTCTTCAACTCCAAGAGGTAAGCTAAAGGTCTGTGCTTCGGTATCGGTCGGGCAAAATATCTTAGCGCCGCGCTTAGCCAAGTTTCACCAGCAATATCCAGATATTGAATTGGACCTACAGTTATTGAATCGTCGTATTGATCTGATTGAGGAAGGCTTTGATCTAGCCATCCGAGTAGGGGAGCTTGAAGACTCTACGCTTATTTCTAAACACTTATTTGATGTAGAGCTGCACCTATATGCCAGTCCCAATTATTTAGCCGCAAGCCCTAGTTCAATAAAAAAACCAGAGGACTTATTACAGCACGCTTGCTTGCATATGAATGCCAATGAGGAGCTATTACGTTGGCAGTTATCTTCGGCCGAGCAAGAAGAGTTGATATCAACCCAAGCAAGTTTTAGTACGAATGACTTTTCTACCTTGCGCCAGCTAGCCGTCGATGAATTGGGTATTGCGTTATTGCCTGATTATTTATGTCAGCAACAGCTTAAGGAAAATTCTTTAGTAAGGGTATTGGATGGCTGGGTAGGTCGGGTAGTGAGTGTGAATGCGGTTTACCCGAATAGAAAAAGCATGACTCCAAAACTGAGAGCCATGCTGGATTATTTATTGAATTAGCTTAAACCTGAAATTGTTGCATTTGTTTATCGAGCTCAGAGCTATCGTTCCCGACTTCATTGGCAATGGAAGACATGCTGCCGGCTTTTTCTACAAGATCACTGGAGGCATCATCAACCGCTAAGATATTTTGAGCAATTTCATTAGCGGCTCCTGCTTGTTGAACTCCAGCAGTGGCAACTTGTTCAATAAGGCTGCTCACGTGGTTTATTGAGTTTTCAATGTCCCCCAATGCTTCGCCAGTTTTGGTCGCTTCAGCTTCACTTTCATTGGCTTGCTCACAAGACGTGGCCATGGCTAATACGGCCTTTTCGGCAACTTGCTGTAGGCTTGCGATGGTTTGTTCAATTTCGTTGGTGGATTCTTGGGTTCGTGTGGCTAATGTTCGAACCTCATCGGCCACTACGGCAAATCCACGGCCTTGCTCTCCGGCTCGGGCTGCTTCAATGGCGGCATTTAAGGCTAATAAGTTGGTTTGCTCAGCGATGGCTTTAATCACGTCAATAACGGTACTAATTGATGCAGCCTGCTGAGCGAGCTGTTCAATTTCATCACCGGCATTGCGAACATTATTGGCAAGGGTTCGTATTACTTCGGCGGAAGAATGTGAATGGCTGGCGCCTAAAGAAGCTTGCTGCTGTGATTCGTGCATCTTGGTCGCAGCTTCTTCACAGTGAGCCGACACCTCTTGAGCAGTAGCCGCTAGTTCAGTAGCGGCTGTAGAGATAATCGCCACTCGGTTTTTTTGTTCTTCTCCTAAGCTATTCACTTCATTAGAGACGCCTAATAAGACGCTAGAAGAATGAGACAGTGTGCCGGAAAAATTTCGTACTTGAGCAACGGTTGTCCGTAATTGTGAATAAGCGTTGCGTAAAGCTTTGATAGTACTGCCTAATTCATCTTGGCTATCAGAAGAGTATTCTTGGTTAAGTGTGCCTGCTTCAAGGTCTGCCGCCATCTTTTGAGTAGTATGTGCATTTTGATCGACGGTGATTTGCAGGCACATAAATAAGTAGCTTGCGATTAGAAATAGCAGAGCAAATATGCCTAATGTCATTACCATATAATTGAACATATCACTTTTATTTTTTTGTAGTGTATTTTGATAGATTGTATTAACGGCTTTATGTAGATCAGTAACTTGTTTGATCGCGACTGTACCTTGAGAAAAATAGTTGGAACCCGAAATTGTCGGTTTATCCGGTTGTATAAGTTGTTCTTTGCTCAGCTTTTGAAAATTATCTATGGCCGTTTCGGTACCTTTAAATTCATTCGGTACAAACTCATTCGAGAGCTCACGGAGCATGCTGAATTCTTGGCGAATGATTTCTAAGTTGTTTTGAATTGAGCTATATAGAGTATTGGCAGAGACAAAAGAATTTGAATCAAAACTTCCTTTGGTTGCGACGCCTGCACCTATCCCCCGTAATTGCCCAAGTGATTCTTGTAATTTAGGAATTTCAAAAACGGTAATCTTCATGAGCTCATAGCTGGCAAGATTTAAGTCTAGATTTAGCCCCGCTTGTGTTGCTACGCTATTAATCAAATTGTCGACTTTACTTACCCAAGCACTATGGCGTTGAAAGCTGTCCGAGGAGGGAAGGGATTTAATTTCAGATAGTAATAATTGCTGCCAGGATTGCTTAATTTTGGATAGATTTTGTGTAGCTTCATCGTTGAATATGTCTTGAGTCAGCCCTGATTTGGCTTTAATTAAGGCCTCATTCATTTCACTTTCGAGACTCAGTATTGTTGGCTGAATATTTTCATTACCAGCAAACCATTGAGCTGAAGTGCCTCTATGCTTCGCCGCAAGTAGTCTCAGGGGTTTGAGAGTATTAACTGCTTCTATACCCGTAATTTTATGGCTAATTAAATCTATTTTATGACTGTCTTCTTGATAAATAATGACGGATGCATACAAGATAGGTAGTAGCAGCGTTAATAAGATAATCTGAAATTTACGGGTAAAATTAAATTTATTTAAAAAACTGATGCCGATGAAATACACTAATTTTGGCCTATAACGGTTAATAACAACGTTAGTATAGACGTGTTTATAAAAGGTGCTGGTATTGGCCAATAATTTAAGCTTAGAGCATTGATTTTCGCGGGTTAGACTAAAACGACTAGGCGTTTGAGGAAGTGATTAAGAGAGAATCCGGCCTTTTTTGATAAGGGTTTGAGCTTGTCTTCGTTGATTAATGAACGATTGGTATTCACTTTTCCTGCAAAGATCACCCAGTTACCCCCGCCGGTATCACACATGTAGACCTGGTCAAAATACGCATCTAAAGCCTCGGCTAGGTGGTCTTCAATTTTATGGTCCAGCCAATAATTGAGTACTAACCAGCCGCCTTGGTTGAGTCGGCTATGGCTGGTGGCTATAAATTGTGCAGAAAGCTGCTGCTGATCAATGCCCTCTGCGAGGTACATATCAGCAATAATAATATCGGTTTTATTATCGATATTTTGCAAATAATCAAAGCCATCACCTATATGTATTTTTACTAAGCCATGCTTTGGTAACTGAAAATACTTATGAGCTAAATGTGCTACTTCACGTCTTAATTCAACGCCCTGTAAATGGCATTCAGGTAATAGATGATTGAGCGCGGTCAATAAACAGCCTCCGCCAATACCGATTACTGTAATATGTTTTGGGTCGACCATTAATAAGGATAATAAAATTGCGCGGGTATATTCATGCTGCAATAGGTGCGGCTGATTAATCAGCTGACAGCTTTGCTCGTCGTCGGTACCAAACGTGAGGTAGCGCTTATGACCATCATCCAAGACTTGAATCGGGCCAAATTCGTCGTAGCTTCTATGTATTTCGTGGGCGGAATCCTTCATAGGCGCAGGCTAACATTTCTTATGCTGAATGCCAATTTATTAGCTGCCTAGACACTTAACACCATAGCGGAGGATTTATAACGTTTTATTCCACCTATGTGTATTAGTACTGAAGGCATAGATTCGTCTCTTGATTGAGTGTGAAAAGTAATACATAGTTATTTTGTATTCACTTAAAGCATGGATAAGTTATGTCCCCTTCAGTAGGCTGTTTATTCACGCTCTGCATTTTCTTGGCCGCCAGTGTACAAGCTGATATTTATCGCTGTGTCGATTCTGGTGGCAAAATCAACTTTAAAGATAAGCCATGCCAACTTGGATCAAGAACTGAAAACCAAGATAAGGTTGAGCTTAAACGGATGAATGTGCTTGAGCGTAATGAGCAGGTTGAAAACTATCAGCAAGGTGTTCGCTTGCGCAGTGAAACTGCTGTAGAAATTCCACAATTAAAATTTGAAGAAGAAATTATTGAGAAAAAGAAAACCAGCTGTATGGCTGCAAAACGGAACTACAAACGTGAGGCTAAAGTGGTTAAAGCTCGTTGTGAGAAAGCAAGAGATGTGTTTTGTGATTTACCCGCAGAAAGAATTCAGTTTAAGTGGGACTGGAACTTCTCTCGCCGAGCAACGGATCAGCAAGTTAGGAATATACAAAAAAATGGGGCAGCCATCTATCAACTTAAAAAGGTAATGGATAATGACTGCCGTAATTAAGAAATCTACATTTATGTTTATTCTTTAAAGGCTCTACCGCTAATATTTTTAATGCTTACTCGCCAATATACACCCGATTAGAATTATAATTGGTGGTATACCAATCCGTCGAAATCAAACCACCACTTTCGGCCCAGTTACGATAGTTGCCGTAGACTTCAACGATGTTATCGCCAGAGGTAGGATGTAGCCAGCTATAAGGCATGTTCAGTGCCCAAGGTAAGTTATCACTGGTTTCATAGGTTTTGCTGAAGTCAAATAAATTCGAATCATCGTCACCACTTCCGAAACGATTACTATCAGCTCGGGATGTGGGCTTGTGATTAGGTAGGTGAACTTCTCTGCCGCGATCAAATGTTGCGTAGATATAAGGGTTATAGGGCGCATTGCCCATTTGTGTACGTGTTTTAGCGTCATTAAATTCAAGGTTAAACTCTAGCGTAATATTAGGCTCTAATGGGCAATCGACATCAGTATTATAAAACTGGCAGCCCACTGGGGTTGGCATTAATGTTTCAGTATTACCTGCTATGACAAAATTAAGATGCGAACTACTGTCATCGCTAAAGATTGCTTCTGCAGCTGCATCATCAGTAGACAATGTTGCGCTATACCCAACACTACTTTGAATATTATTCAAGGCTAGGGCAAAACCATTGGCGCGTGATGCTCCTCTTGCGGTCAGTGTATAAAGAACATTTAATGCTTTAATTCTGCCTAAGCTATTGCGTGTTTCTTTATAGCGATATTTAACTACTAGATCATTGAGGTCATAATCTCCTTCGACTGGCCAGTTATCTTCATACGCTAATGTGCCTTGACCTTCGGAGCTAGGATAATAAACATCAAATGCACGCTCACTATCATTAGGGTAATCATCATTGCTGTCTAATACGCCATCGCCATCACTATCTTGATTCTCAGGTAATATGGTTATTTCTGTATTATCAATCGCTGTCGTTGGCGTTGCTGTGACCATAAAAATCACATCATTAAAATCGTGATCGCAACCAGCGTTAGTGCGTAATATATCTTCTAAACCTAATACGACATTACCACTTTCATCATCATAGAGCATGACGGTATGGGCATTTAAATTTTCGTTATTGGTGTCGACTTCATTATTGAAGTCTTTGATTGTATAGAAAATCCAATCATCGTTTTGCCAAGGTTTAATGCCATAAGTTGAATTAAAACCATTGGCGATGACAAAAAATCCTATTTTAGTTCCTGCATTATGAGTGCCCAGGCTTAGTGTATCTCCCACGCGCATACCATTTGAATCACCACCGCTGTTATAAAAAGAGGCGTTAGGTAAAAGTACTATTTCATCAATTTCTGAGCGACTACTTGGAGTCTCTCCAGTATAGGTAAAGTAACCAAAGCCGTTTTTATAGCCTGCCCCTTCATGTAAGAAAGTAACAAAAACCTCTCCTGTTTCAATAACGCTAATGTTAGCTCCGGCATCGTTAGCAATATAATCAGGGTTGGTTAGGGTCACATTTTTTCTTTCCGGTAAGGCAGTTGATATTTTATTAAGAAGAGCCGACGTTACAGTCACATCGTTGGCCATGGTATTTGGAATCCCAGCCACTGAATAATTATCTTCATAGTCCCCTAAAGCAAACGTCCAAGCATGAACCGATGACCAGGAAATTAAAGACAGTATTATAAGCACTAAGTGAGCAATCGTTTTCATATGACTTTCCTTAATTGAATTCATGAAAGATAACATTGGTATTCGTTTTCGTATTTAATGTTACTCGGTTATTAATACCGAGCTGTGAAGCCTGAACTTGAACATTTTCTAGATGCATAGGAAGCTGAATAATCTCTTCGAGATACCCCATTTCATTTGTTTGCCCAGAAAATATTAAGGTAGCGGATGTTGTATGAGTTGGTTCTGATGAGTCTTCGTCGATAACTTCCTGTCCCGACTGTTCGAATATTTGGATACCAATAAACTGACCAGGAAATCCGTTATGATCTAATACTTGAAGTTTAAAGGTTATATCTCGATCCATTTTATAATCGAACCCATCGGGCACATTAAGAGCACTAGGATTATCGGTATTCAGTGGTGGATCTTGTCGGGACTTATTATCGACTTCTTCTTTACAGGCAATGAGTAAAAAGGTTATAGAAATAGCAAATAGATGATTCATAATAAGCTCCTAATGTTATAGAAAGCTTATTGCAGGCTTTGTACCAAGTTTTAAGTTCAAATATAGAGGTTTTTAGGCGGGTAAATAGACGTTTTTCTACTCATATTTTGCATAATGCAAAATATGATCAGCATGTTTGCATTATGCAATTCATTTCAGATAATTATTCTCGAATTTTTCTTTTCCCATAGCTTCGATTTGTAGATGAATCATTTTATGAAATGCGGCCAAAATTGGAGTGAAATCTTTTTCATTATTTAGGTCGTTCAATACTTGAACAGCGGCCTCTATGGTTGATAAACCATCTTCTCGCGGCGACTTCCTAATTGTATATTTACTACTATGACTGCTTTCTATGGCAATGCTAGGGATCTCGCTTAACCAGGGGTTTAAGTGCAGAAGACGCGCGACTTTACGCCAAGTTCCATCGATTAAAATCAGGTTTTTGAAAGTTAACTTACTTGCCGTTGAGGTAGGTAAGCTATCATCACTGGGAAAAACTAAGATGCTTTCCTGCTTCCATTTTTCACCAAATAACAACACCGGGTCAAACTCTTCCCCAACTAGCAATCTAGCGCCTGTGATTGATCTTGCTAATATGGGCGCAGATGATAATGCGTGTTTTGCTTCTTTAGGGTCTTGCAGAATGATTAGTTGATAGTCACAGCTCAGTTCTACGAGAGTATCGCATAAACAGGTTTTTAACGGGCGCTCACAACCAGAGCACTTAAGGCGCTTAGACATAAATCAGCAAAACTTTTATTAACGATGGAAGAAATATGATAATAGCGGAAAGTTAAGATGGAGAAAATAAAAAGACCATTAGCCAAGTGGCTAATGGCGACATCATGCGATGAAAAGAGTACCCATCCCTAGGTGCGATCACAAAATATGGCATCGGATTATGGATGCAATATGTGAGTCTAGAGTAATACGTACAGCGCAAAGATGGGTATCGAGAGAGTAAAGCTATGTCAGCTAAGCAGCTGACATAGCAAGAGAGCAGAATTAGACCATTAATCGATAAAGACTAGGCTTAACCAGGGTACGTAGGTAATTAATAGTACGGTGGTTAATAGTATGAAGAAGAACGGAATCGTTGCTCGATACAGCTCAGTGACTGGACGCTGGAAGCGGAAGCTAGCGATAAAGAGGTTCATGCCGACTGGAGGCGTAAAATAACCTAACTGCATATTGGCTAAGAATAGAATCCCTAAATGCACTGGATGAATACCGAATTCAATGGCTATGGGTAATATGATCGGAACCATAATGACAATGGCTGAAAAAATATCCAACATCATGCCCAACACTAATAGGAACAAGAACAGCAGCAGTAAAAAAGTTAACTGGCTATCGATATGCTCACTAATGAAATCAAAGATCGATGTTGGGATTTCTGCATCAATCATATAGTTTGTAGAGGCTAATGAAACCGCTAGAATGACCATTATGGCACCCACCAATTTCATTGAGTCACGCATTACTGTAGGCAGTTTACGCAGACTGATTTCTCCGCGGATAACCACAGTGACCAACAGAACATAAAATGCGGTAATGGCAGCGGCTTCGGATACCGCAATAAAACCACCGTAAATTCCACCAAGCACAATGAATGGAAGTGGTGCTTCCCAAGCGGTATCTTTTATTGCATCCCAAGCTTCCTTAGCATCAAACTTCGGTTTATTGGCAAGTGCTACTTGTTCACGTGGTTGAATAGCACTATAGATCGATAAGGCAACCAGCATTAGTGTGCCAGGGATAATACCCGCTAAGAATAAATCATCGATGCTTACAGGAATATCTAGGGCCAGTTGTTGGGCAACAACCCCATAAAGTATTAACGGTAGAGAAGGCGCAAATAATAAACCTAAGCTGCCTGAGGTTGTGATGAGGCCGAGATTAAAGTTAGTTTTATAACCTGCATTTTTCAGTGCTGGATATAACAAAGCACCTAAGGCGACAATAGTAACGCCTGAAGCACCGGTAAATGCGGTAAACAGAGCACATGCAATTAAGGCAACGATGGCTAGGCCTCCCGGCATCCACCCAAGGAGTGCGTCGGTGATGCGAACTAAGCGTTGTGGGGCTTTACTTTCTCCTAATAAATAGCCGGCAAAGGTAAATAATGGAATGGCTGTCAATACCGGCATTTCAGTCAGGCGATAAATTTCAATCGCCACGACTTCTAGGCCAACATCTTGTTGGAAAAATCCCCATAATGCGCTGGCGGCGATCACAGAAAATAATGGTGCGCCCATAAGAGCCAGTAAAATAAATACAGCGGAAAGAAGCATAGCCATTAAACATTCTCTCCCTTTAATGCCGGGTTAGGTTGATAATTATTAATGCGGATAAAACCTACTGTATGCAAAAAGAAACGCAGGGCCATTAATGAAAAAGTAAAAGGAATGATTAACTGTAGTGGCCAAGCTGGAACTTGGGCAAAAGCAATATCGTCATACTCAATCGATTGCTGGATAAACTCAATACTGAAATAGGCGACCAGAGTACAGATGATGGTGGCGAATAGGCTGCCGCTAATGCCGCACACTTTTTTACCTAAGGGGCCAACAAAGCGGCTGATAACGTCGATGGCAATGTGCTCTTGGCTGCGGCTTGCTAGAAGTGCCCCCAGTAAGCCTAGCCACAATACTAAGACTTGTAATACTGGGGGAATCCAAATAAGGCTGCCTCCCGTGATTAAACGCATGGCGATATCAGTGATGGCTAAGATGAGCATTACCGAAAGTACGGCGGCTAATAACAGGTCTTCGAAATGATGTAACCAGCGCACAAGGCGCTGGATGTTGGTTTTAGGCATTGGGTATTCGCTACTATTTGAATTGCTTAGTGTGGTCTTGGATTACTGAGTTTGACGATAAGCGTTTAAAACTTGTTGCATCTTCTGATAAGTTTCTGCTGGATACGCATTAACTTTTTTCAAGTTAGTTAGTGCTTTCTGAGCAATTTCACGCAGCTCAGGACCGGATGGTTTATCAAAAGTAATACCATTTTTTTGTAACGCGGCACGGGCACCGATATCGCCTTTTTCATTAATGCTATCAAGACGTTTGAACGCGGCAGAGACCGCTTGTTTTACTATGACTTGATCAGTATCGTTGATTTTCTTAAAGGCTTTTTGATCGACTACAAGCATGCCCATAATTAATAATAGAGGTTCATCGGCAAGGTGGTTGATCTTGGTATGCCACTGCAGAGCAATCGCGCCAGCAGGGTTGATAGTGACGGTATCTAACAAGCCTGTTTGTAAACCGGTATAAACATTAGAAATCGGCGATGCAATGGGCTTAATGCCAGCAACGGTGAAAATTTCGTTACCGATCAAGTCACCTTCTGGAACCCAAACTTTTTGACCTTGAATGTCAGCAGCATTCTTAATCGCTTTATTAGACATCAGATAAGCAAAGCCACCTTCAGATAAACCCAAAAGTTGAAAGCCATGATCCGCTAAACCCTGTGAAATAATCGGATCGAAAGTTTGGCGAACGTGACGCACTTCGTCTAGATTATTAAAGGTAAACGGTAGGCTATATAGCTGAACGCCATTATAGATGTGAGCCAATGCCCCCGCAGAAATTGCGCCACCATGAAGCTGGCCTGAACGCATTTTTCGCAAGACGGTTTTATCACTGCCCATGACGCCGCCAGGGTAGTATTTAATTTTTACGCGACCGTCGGTTTTTTTCTTAACTTCCTTGGCTGCGGCTTTCATTTCTTTCATCCAGCTACTGCCGTTAGGCACGACCGTGGCAATTTTCAATGTGGCGGCCATTACTTGGCTACTGCTGAAGGCAATTAGGCTAGAGACGATCAATGTTTTTAAAAGATTCATAATATTATGCTCAAATATCAATTCAGTTTTTATTCAAAAAGTTTCAGGCTTATTCAAAATATTCAGCAGACTCTGCTAGTAATATTTCAGCTTGTTGTTTGGCAAGTTGATTAATTAGTGTCAATCCTTCTGCTTTAGGATCGGCACTAATGACTTCGGATAATAATCGGTCATGTAACTCTTGCTCGAATAATAAGCGCGCATATTGCTGAGCATATAAGACCTTGGCCATTAAATGCTTATTATTCGACGCTAGAATGGCATTATCAAAATGCATTTTGGCTAGGTCCGGACGGCCCCCTAAAGAAGGAGGAAGTTGAGATTCTAAAACACCCATATAAACTTGGGCGGTGCCGTTATCGTAGCTAGGGTCATAGCTCAGCACCCACTTAAATAAGGTTTTAACTTTAGGCAGCTGAGCAACCGCGTCCCAATCACCGCTATTAGCTTGTATCCAGCTCGCCCAAGAGGAAGCGTAGGTATAAACTAAGGTCAGTTCGTCTTCATCAAGGTCATCCAGCTCTTCGAGAATATCTTTAACCTTCAACTCAAGTGCTTCGCAAAGATCGTCTTCATTTTCGCACAAAGCGCGTTGAGCATACTCTTTTGCGCGGTTGGCCATGCGCTTTGTTTGCGCTTCGTCATTTGAAAAAACACCGGCGTAGGCGCCGTAGAGCTTGGCGGCAGGAATTAGAAAAGTCTCATCATCTGGGTAGGTGGCGACTAAAGCATCTAGCATAAGCAGATAGGCTGGCGCTGCGGTACGGACTAATTCAGGGTCTTCCTGATTCATCATTGAACGTGAAAGGTTCGTTGGTAAGTTGCCAATAGAGCAAGCTTGAATGGCTAAAATAGCAATGATAATCAATAAACGGGTCATAATACTTAAACACGAGAAAATGAGCGCGAATTGTACACTGGTTAGCGTGACATTTTAACTAATCTATTATGCGACACAGTTTTCCATTCTTCCTATACTTAATAGGGTCAAGACGTACGTGAGGTGGTGTAATGTCTCAAGAACAGCATGGTCAGTTTGATATTAGGGTTAGTGGTAATGTGTTGTGCGCTACTTTATCTGGCAGTTGGAACAGTCAAACTGCCGAAGCCTTTGCGAATGACTTCATTCTGACGGCAAAGCCTTTGCTTGGTCAGTCATGGGGGCACTTGGTTTTATTAGATGATTGGGAGCTGGGAATACCTGAGATTATCCCTATCATTGAGACGCTGGTTAGCTGGTGTATTGATAATGGCTTGCAGAGAGCGGCCCAAGTTTATTCGTCTTCGATGATTAAGCAGTATCAGCTGAATAACATGGTAGTAGAGCAGTTTGGCGATTTTCAACGTAATAGTTTTGATGCTCAACCAGCGGCTGAGGCCTGGTTAGCTGCTAATGGCTTTCAGCTAAAAGCAGCTTATCCTTAATGGTTAATTATGATTGAGCCAGTTTATTTAACGGAATGGCTTGTAGCAGCTCTCCTCCCATCGCTAAGTCGATACCGATACTGCGTAAAATATTGAGCGTATCTTCATCATTAACCTGTTCAGCAATGGTTTTCTTTGCCATAAAATGGGCAATTTCATGAATGGACTTAACCATGGCGTAATCGGCAGAGCTAGTGACCAATTCAGAGATAAAAGTATGGTCAATTTTGACGTAGTTCACTGGTAGTTGTTTTAGGTATTCGAACGAGGACTGGCCGGTACCAAAATCAGAGAGGGTAAACTCACAACCTAAACTGCGCATTTCGTGCATGAAGTCAGTAGCATCTTCAATATTTTGAATGGCCGAGGTTTCATTCAATTCAAAGCAAAGTTTATCCACAGGGATATCGTGCTCTCTTGCTTGATCAAAAATAAAGGCTAATAACGTATCGTCATTCATTGAGTAGCCGGAGAGTTTAAGCATAAAGCGATCAATTTTGGCCACTTCATCAGGGTGGCTGCTCATCCATTTAATCAGTTGCTCTAGTGTCCAGCGATCAACTAGATACATGCGGCTATAGTGCTCCGCGGCTTGTAAATATTCTAGCGGTGGGATTTGAGTGCCATTTTCATCTTCAATACTGATGATAACTTCATACTGGCGCTGTTCTTTTTCCGCTTCTTGAATGGCGGTAACCGGTAGGCACAACAAATCTAATTGGTCTGCCTCTAATGCCTGATTTAATTTATTCGCCCATGACATGAACTCATCACGCTTGATGCGGGCATTATCATCTTCAATATAACGATAAACTCGGCTACCGCCTTTATCTTTAGCAGATAAACAGGCTGACTCGGCAAATTCTACCAGATCAATTTCATCGGCAACCTGGTAGTTTAGCTCTGAGACCCCCATGCTTAAATGGATGCGGAACTTATGTTTATCGCTGGAAACTTCCATCTGTTCCAACTCTTTTTTCAACTCTCTCGCTTTATTTTCACCTGAGGCTAAGTCGGCGTGTTGGAAGAGAATGGCGAACTCATTACTGCCCATGCGAGCACAGTCTGTTTTATGCTCACAGAATTTTAATAATAATGCGGCAACAGCCTTAAGGCATTCATCACCGCCTTCCACACCATACTCACTATTAATCAATTTAAATTGATCGATATCGATCATGCAAAGGGTATGGGTTAGGTTGGAGCGATGAGATTTAGCCGCTTCTTCTTTCAAATGGCGCATGAAGTGCTGGCGAGTATTGATTTGAGTGAGGGCATCCGTATTGGCTTGGGCCGACAAATCACTATAAATTTGCTGCACGAGAGCATCAATACTTTGATCAACCGCGGACTCTTCTTGTTCGTAAAGACGTTTCACTGAACCATCATCTAATGCAGAGGCGAGTTCTTCTAAAGTGAAGTCAACGACCTTCATGCCACTGTGGTTCACACAAGCAAACTTGGATCCATCTTCTGCGATCCAGACCACAGAAGCATTTTGGTCTTGCTCAACCAATAGCAGCCAGTCACCAACCTGTAAATTCAAGGCACGTCGTGCCCCTTTACCTTCTAAGTTTGGTTTCTCTTCTTCCACTTCGACCGGAACTTCTACGACTTCTTCTATTTCACCACTTTCAAGATGCTGTTCAGCCGCTATTTTAATCTCATCATGCCAGTGACTATGGTCAGGGCGTGGACCATTCAGTTGGTCGAGTTCATGGCGCATTAACTTGTTTAATGGGGTGAAGCGCTCGAGAAGCTCATTGCGACCTGAATTGGATGGATTAAATAAAGACAATACTTGGCGATAAAGCTTAACGGCTCCGCGGAAGCGTTTACTTTCAATCCCTTCTCTTAGATAAATTAAGGTTAATAGGGGTTTCCAGCCTTGCTCAAGCCATTCCATTACGATTGCGGGTAAAGTTCTACCAGAGGTATCCTTGCTAATCAGGCGGGCTATTTTCTCTCGAGCTTGTTCTACGCGGTGTTCACCTTCAGCCGCCTGAGCAACACGATCGGCATTCATCTTAGCCCGACGTTCTGCTTCTGCTAGCATGGTATCAACGCCGCTTTGCAGTTCTTGGAATTGTTTTTCCAGCGCTTCAGGGCTGCTATTGGTATCAATTTCATGCAGCATCGATTTCAGTTTTTCGCTGACTCTATCTTGTCCTGTGGTCGTCATCCTGCCTAATTTGGAAAGCGAGTTTAAGGCGACGCGCCCAGGGTGATGTGGATTAAACATCATGCTGGGATCATTCAGCATCATCATCGAAAGAGGCTGTTCAAGCTCGGTAATAAAAGGCTTGATAAAATCAGAAATCGATTCGCTTTCGACTAAGTTCTGAGTTACATGCTCTAAAGTATCAATGGCTTCTCTGTTTTCTGCGGGTAGGACGACGTCCTGACTTGCGAGGGCTTGCTCTAAATCTTGGCGTACATGCCCCTGACGTGTATCGGATTTTTGCCAGAGCTGCTGTAGTGCAGAATGAACTTGAGTCGGCTCTGCGACAGGGACAGTTGGTTGCGCGAGTTCTGCTTCAACCGCGGCACTGGTAATACCCGATTCGATTCTTTGATAACGCAACGCCAATAAGCTTTGAATATTGCTATATGCTTGCTGAGCTTCGGCTTGATGCTGGCGAAAAGCAGACATGGAGCCTGTGGTTGAGGGCGCGACATATCCCGCGGCCATATTGGCGGCTTGCTGAGCCCCCGCTGCCTGATGTGCTTGCGGCTGACTATAACCTGGAGGCTGGCCAAATCCGGGGGCTTGGCCCATAGGAGCGGCTGCTTGTTCACTACCGGCAGGTAAAATCTGTGGTTCATCTTCTTCATGAATCTGCGGTACAGGGCTCGGTGCGGACCTGGAAACGGTATTACTTGGGCGACGACGGTTACGAAAAGCAAGTGGAACATCAATCTGTTTGATTAACCATTGGTAGACGGCTTGTAATTGCTGTCCTGCGACTTGCTCAAAGATATCAAAAGCAATCTGACGTACATTATTGTCGATCTCCAGAGGCTCGATGGCCTCGCGGAAAGCGTCTGTAATTACATTGGCCCCTAGCGGATTAAAGCAGTCTTCAGGTTTGGCTTCAGATATCATGTCTAGAAGCTGGCGAACTTCAAACGAGGCGTGGCTTAAACGAGATTGTAGATGGGTACTGGTGACTTTTGCGAGTAGCCAATCCTCAAAATCGTCTTGTTGAATCAGGGATAAATTTTGTTCATCAGATTCATTTTTCTTTTCCTTGTCACTACTGATTCTTGGTTGACCTTCTAACCAGCAATTTAGCTGCTCAGCTAATTTGGATAAGAAGCGGGCTTGAATATGACTTTTATTATCCTTAATGCTCTTCTCAGCACTGAAGAATACTTGTTGTTCGGCATTATTATGTGCCTGGTTGGCTTTTGAGAAAAGCTCGTCTAAAGCTTCACTATGCCATTGAATGATTATGCCCTGACTGGATTCTTTCACTCTTTGCTGGAACAAATTCTTATAGTGAATGCGTTTTTCAGCGGATAAAGCGCCATGATTACGGCTGGCTTGATTAATTCCCTGCAACTTTAAAAATAATTCACTATTAGGCTGATGCAGTTTAAAACCCGCACTATGCCCATCTTGATAGAGGCACTGCACAGGCACATTAAGAGGGGAGTCTTCCAGCGTGAGATAAAGCTGCAATACATCTTGAGAATTTAAGCTGAGAGTATCTCCTTCGGGCCAATAAACACGTAAACCTTCCTGAGAAAAATCGCTAACATGGCAAGCATGGCTCGAACCGTCTAAGGCAATTAGCTTTGCTTCAACATGGCTTTCAAATCTAGGGTGTTCGCGTTTATCCATTTGCTTGATCCAGAAGGTATTCAATTAACGGTTACAATAATTGAGTATAAGCCCTATTCCATAAGCTGCTTGAGCAAAGGCTTAGTAAATTGTATTTATTTGTTGGTGATATTAATCAAGATTTGATTGTACACAGTTATCAAAATCATAATGTAAAATATCATTAGCGATGAAGGATTAGTCCTTTGCCTAAGCGGATTCACTTGCTATGCTATCAAGCATAACCAGTTAGTTATATAGGTATAGTTATGAGCATTACAATCAAAACCCGTGAGGATCTTCTAGCTGAGGCGCGTTCACACCTCACTCTTGTTGAAGCTGAGCGTGCTGAAAATCTAATTACTAATAATGCCTTGATCTTGGATGTTCGAGAGCCCGCTGAATTTCAAATGGGTCACCTCCCCAGTGCGATTAATGTTCCTAGGGGAGTATTGGAGTTCAAAGTGGGCATGCATCCTCAGCTCAGTGATCCTGAACGCAATATACTCATTTACTGTAAAAATGGTGGCCGTAGTACATTAGCCGCGTTTACCTTAATGCAAATGGGCTTTACTCAAGTTGAGATGCTAAACGGAGGCTTTGATAGCTGGACCGGTGATGTGCACAAGGTTGAGGTAGACCCCAGTATTTATTAATCGTTATTATGGCGGCTCGGGTTATTAATTGAGTTAGTTTTTATTATGCATGCGAATCTCCCTGGTTTTTTTGGCCTATCCGGTGTTAATAGGCGAGAAAAACCGCTCGCGGTCAAAGTGGGGCATTGGTTCGAATGGCCAATGATCCTGTTGGCCTTTTGGATCATCTTGGAATGGTATATCGAAGCACAAGCATTAGCTCCGATTGCGATTACACAGTATACCGACTGGTTTATATGGGGTTTCTTTGTCTTTGAAACCTGTGTTTTGCTATCTCTAGTCGAAAATAAAAAGCGTTATTTACTGAATAACTGGGGCAGCTTGGTCATTATCAGTGCGGGTATGCCTTTGCTTTGGGATATTTTTCCTCATGCTGGTGGTCTACGGGCTTTAAGACTATTGGTCTTGTTTTCACTGCTTTTTAACATGTCGGCGGCTGCAAGAAAGATTTTGAGTCGTAATCACCTAGGGACGACCCTTATGGTGAGCTTTATCATCGTGGTATTGGCTGGCACTTTAATGGCGGTGATTGATAGCAATATAGCTACCCCCCTCGATGGTATTTGGTGGGCGTGGGTGACCATAACAACAGTGGGTTATGGTGATTTGGTACCAGGGTCAACGGCTGGACGACTATTTGGTGCAGTATTAATGCTGCTAGGTATCGGTTTATTTTCTATGCTTACGGCGAGTTTCTCAGCATTTTTTCTGTCACAGCAAGAAGAGAAAATATCAAAGCAAGAATTAGATAATAAGCTGCAGTTATTACGGTTACAGCAGCAGGTTGATCGCTTAGAGGGAAAAATTGATCGTATATTGATCGAAAAAGAAATTACTCCCAAGGATTAATAGCCGGAATGCTTGATTGAGCTAGAGTAATAGGAGGAAGGAGAATTCTATGGCCATAATCAATCACATTAGTAACTATTATGAACAAATCGTCTCGGATGAGATTCGTCGTCAACTTGGCAATCGCCCAATAGAGCCAGGAATGGACTTTATGGCTGATGTCGCCTGTGTCACATTAAATCGATTACCGCCTAAATATTATCGCTACGAGGTGGACATGGCCTTTTACATGTCGCCGAATGAATTACACGAAGTTAAAGAGCGAGTTATTCAGGTAGTTACTGAGGCTATTGCCTTTGTTGAGCAGCATTCTCGATCAGAATCATGAACTAGTACGGTAGTCGTAAGTTCAGCATAAATGTTTAGAAAGCGTAAAGAGCTATTGCAATAACTGTGGATCCTTATTTAATGCAGCAAAGGAATAAAGTTGGATGAGTATTAGATGAAGATTCTTTTAGTCGATGATGACCAGGAATTATGTGAACTGCTAGCCCGTTACCTACAGCGTGAAGGTATTGAAAGTGATCAGGTTCATACTGGCCCTGAAGGCTTAGAGCAGGGACTGGCGCAATCTTATGATGCAATGGTATTAGATATCATGTTGCCAGGGATGAGTGGCTTAGAAGTATTAACAGAACTGCGAAAGAAAAGTGACTTGCCTGTGGTTATGTTAACCGCTAAGGGTGACGAAATGGATAGAATCGTCGGTTTAGAAGTTGGGGCAGATGATTATTTGCCTAAGCCTTGCAACCCTCGAGAGCTACTGGCTCGTCTGCGTGCTGTATTACGACGCAGCCAAAATGACAATCCTGCTACTGATAATGACGATATCATTCATATTGATGAGCTCGTAATCGATCATAGCCAGCACCAAGTATTAAAGAATAAAGAGCCGCTTGAATTAACGGTGACAGAATACAATATTCTTAATACGTTAGTTTCACACTTAGGCAAGGTGGTTGAAAAGAATCAACTTGCGGAAGAAGCGATGTCGCGTTCATTGACGTTATTTGATCGCAGTTTAGATATGCATTTGAGTAACTTACGTAAAAAGTTAGGGATGCATGATGATGGCCAGACTCGAATTAAGACAATTCGTGGTGTGGGCTATATGTATGTTACCGCGGAAGCATAATTAGACGTTTGAGGTTGTTGTGCGCGGTTTATATTGGAAAATTTATTTAGCTTTTATTCTAACCAGTGTATTAGCAACCTTAGTGACTCTCGCCTATGCGGTGTTCTATCGCCAGTTGTCTAACGAAACGAACAATTTAATTGCTCCGACTGAAGGCTACATCTCTTCTGCTCAACTGATGCTTGAGCGTGGAGGAGAGCCTTTATTAATCGAATGGTTAATCACTTTCGAGCAACACCCCAATGTGAATGCTTATGTGTTTAATAACAAAGGCATCAGCATTTTGGGGGGCGAAGTCCCTCTCCCCGTCTCAGATTATGCCTTCTCGGCCAGTGAATTCCACGTAAAAATACAACCGTTAAACCGCAGTGAAATTTTAGTTAAAGCACCGTTAACTTCTCAAAATGGACAGTTTTATTTACTGGTCGTAGAATTTTTGCATCCATTTGCGGTGCTAGACGTTCAAAGTTACATCACGTTAGGCGTGTCGGTTGCGATTATTTTTTTTGCGGGTATCGGGTTTTTACTTTCGGGTTACTTATCGCGGCCGATGAGACGTTTACAAAAAACGGTTAAGGCGATTGCGGGTGGTGACCTAAGTGCGCGATCGGGATCACGATTACGCAGACGGCGCGATGAAATTGGTGATTTAAGTCGCGAATTTGATGTTATGGCCGATAGAGTGCAAACCTTGCTTGCGGATCAAAAAGGGTTGCTACGAGATATATCCCACGAGTTACGTTCACCGTTGGCGCGCTTGCAAATTGCTAATGAACTGGCTCGCATGGATGCTGAAGGCCCAGTAATCGAATATCTAGATCGAATAGAGCTAGAAACTGGGCGTGTGAATGAATTAATTGCGGATATTTTACTACTGGCAAAACTTGAAGTAGAGAGACATCCAGAGCAATGGCAAGCAACGGACTTAGTTCAGGTTGTTGATCGAATTGTCAAAGATGCAAATTTTGAACAGCAATCTCAAAGCATTGAACTGAACTGCCCGAAAAAACAGTGCTGGGTGATGGCGGAAGATAAGTTACTCAGCTCTGCGTTTGAAAACTTAATTCGAAATGCTCTGTTACATACTTTCCCAAATACTAAAGTAGAAATAACGATTAAGGCGATAGACAGTGATTTTGCCATTATCGTCCGTGATCATGGTCCGGGTGTGGCAGAAGAACATATTCCACATTTAACTCAGCCCTTTTATCGTGCAGAACATGCGCGTGAACGAGTCGCTCAGGATGTAAAACAAAGACAAACCGGTGGTCGTGGCTATGGCTTAGGAATGGCGATTGCGCACCGAGTCATTCGTAGTTTTGATGGCCATATGGCCATACGAAATCATCCTGAGGGCGGGCTTGAAATTAGTTGTTATTTGAATCGTCATTAACTGATTAAAATTTACTCAGCATTTACGGTTTATCGCGTGACATTTTGGCCAAAGTTAGTAGACTCAAGAGTTATTAGGGATAAATTAGTATTGCAGTCAGTTATTACTGATGAGTCGTTTTTTGACTGTAGATTTGTTTGAATTATTGAGTAAATGCTAAGAATGCGAATTTTTATTGGATTAATTATAGGTTTATGTGTGTCCTTTCAGACCCAAGCCGATAATGTTCTACGTCCTATCACAGATTTATCTGAATTCTCTGGTGCTAAGAGCGCCAATAAAATCGTTTGGAATAATCAGCGTCCTGAGCAGCAGCGTGCGCTTAATCAGTTCTATCGCTCAATTGCACCTGAGAGCAAGCATCAGCCTTCTGCTGAAAGACAGCAGCATGTACAAGAACTTCGTAGTATGTCACCGCAGCAGCGTCAGCAGATGTTTTTGAACTACATTCAACAAAGCCGCTAATCTACAAATCTACGACTTCTTTCTTGATTTTTACCTTTTTCATTTCCTACCTTAGATCTAGCCTAATAGTTTAATAATCGGTAAAGTGGCCACACTTTTCGATTTGTGAGTCTATTGTGAAAACAGCAATTACCGAATTATTAGGCATTGAAATGCCAATCCTACTACCTGGCATGAGCTGGATTTCAACCCCTGAGCTGGTTGCCGCCGTTTCAAATGCTGGCGGTCTAGGTATTTTAGCCAGTGGACCGTTAACACCCAATGAAACACGGGAAGCCATTGCCCAAATACGTCAGCTAACAGATAAGCCTTTTGGAATTGGCATTACTTTATTAATGCCTGGGGCAGAAGATAATGCTGATATTGCCATTGAAGAAAAAGTCCCCGTTATTAACTTCTCATTGGGTAAAGGCGATAAGTTGATTGAGCGAGCTCATGCTTATGGTGCTAAGGTCATTGCGACGGTCGTGACTGAAAAACATGCCTTATCAGCTCAGCAAAGCGGTGCCGATGCCTTATTGGTAACAGGACATGAAGCGGCTGCTCATGGTGGCGACGTAACATCCCTTGTATTGGTGCCAGCGATTAGCCAAGCGGTGAATATACCTGTGATTGCAACAGGTGGTTTTGCTGATGGCCGAGGATTAATGGCGGCGTTCTCTCTAGGTGCGGAAGGTGTAGCAATGGGCTCACGTCTTGCGACCAGCGCTGATAGCCCACTGCATCAAAATATGAAGGATGCGGTGATTAAAAAGACTGAGCAAGATACCATTTATTCGAAAAACTTTGACGGCATTTATGCGCGGGTTATGCGTACACCTGAAGCCATTAAAGCGACCAAAAAGCCGATGAATTTTTTCATGGCGTGTATTGAAGCAATGAAAGCGGCAGCGATGGTAAAACAGCCTATCTGGAAGATCATGCTGGGTATGCTAGCGATGATGGATAAAGTGAAGTTGTTGGCTTATTTTGGCGCCGCTGTTCCTCGTCTTAAGGCGGCTACGGTAGAAGGGGACTATAAAAAGGGCGTACAGTTTATCGGTCAAACTCAAGGTTTGATTAAAGACCAGCCTACGGTGCAGCAAATTTTTAGTCAAATTCAGCAACAAGCTGCACAAGTTCAAAAAGCGAATGAAAATCGTTTAAAAGACCTCTAAATACGTCTAATAAATAAGGGGTTAATGAACTGCTTGGCGTAAAAAACGGGGGTCTGCTTTTTCTTCACGCACCCCTTTACGTTCTTTGAATTCATGCATGACTCGATGCAGGGCAAATAGCTCTCCTAGAGTCTGTACCTCTTCAGCTTCACTCAACTGCTCTACAGCATTCCACTCGGTTTCGCTCTCCCTATCCCAGTCATGTAGAACTCGGTTGGCGTTAGGCGTTTCAGTCTTTTGCTTTTCCTTGGTGACATTAAACATAGTAATCTCCTCGATCTCTCAATATATAGCCTACGTTGGGCAGCATTAGGAGAGAAATATTAAAAAATCACTAAGAGTTATTTTTATATGGAAATTGGTTATTACAATCAAAGGAGGATAGTCGATAAGTCGGAAAACTTGATCTAATCTTTAAGATAGAATCGTCTAAATTGGATTCATGGATTTTCGAGTTCATGGAGGAAGCGTTATCAAGTTTAAAGAAGACAACCATTGGCTCAAGTTGCTGTATGCCTTATTAATGATACTGGCATTAGTTGGCTTGTTTGGTGGCTTAGCATTTAATACCTATTGGCATTACGGTAAGGTTGAAAATCGCTTTTATACTGAATCGAGCTTTATGCGTCAGCACGTTCGTGAATTAATGGCACAGAACGAATCCATTCTCTCAGGCTTTTCTGCATTCTTGATAGGTAGTCGTGTTGCCGATATTAATGCGACAAAAACTTATGCCCAGCGCATGTTAGAACGATATCCCCACATCTTGATGTTTGAAGTAGCTCAACGAGTAGATCAGCAGTATCAAGAACCTTTTACCAGTTACCTGCAAGCACAGAATATTGATCCACCTAGAATATGGGCGTTTGATTTTGAGTCTGGGATTGTAGAGCACGATCTAGCAAGTGATGGTGAAGCTTTTCCAGTGATTTTTATTGAACCCAGTAGTGAGAACTCTCAACTTGGACTCGATATCTCTTCTATTGAGTTTGTGCACAGTGTTGTAAAACGCTTTGGTAAGAGTGACCAATTGTTGATGACAGAACCTTTTGAGCTCATTGATGGAGAAATTGCCATTGTAATGATGCAGGGGGTCAATGTAGGGAATGAAGAAACGCCGAGTTATGTCTCTCTGCTAGTTATTCGAGCAGATCAGTTAATCCCCTCATCATTGAAAGATAAAGGCTGGAGCTATTCATTGATGTGTCGCGACTCTAATGGCCGAGAGTTTGATCTGTTTCGTGAAACTAATAATGAAAAAGAAGATTCTTGGTTACCTATATTATCGACGAGTGACAATATCCGTTTGACCGACTTTGAGTTGACGCTAGAAATACAACAGCAGTTGAAGTGGAACGATTTTGATTGGGGCCATATTATTGGCATTAGTTTTTTAATGGTTGTGCTGCCACTGTTTATTTTAATTATCTCGAGTATTCATCGTGGTGTTGAACGACAAAATTTAGCCAAACGGGAGCAGCTTTATCAATTAGCCAATTTTGATATCTTAACCGGTTTGGCGAATCGCTTTCATTTTGAAGATTTTGGACAACGAATACTATCGACTGCCAGTCGTAACTCTACCCATGTCGCTATATTCTTTATCGATTTGAATGGCTTTAAACAAGTGAATGATAACTTGGGTCATGATGTCGGAGACTTGGTCTTGAAGAAGGTGGCAGCCGTCTTAATGGATAACGTTCGTCAGGGGGATATTGTGGCACGTATTGGAGGGGATGAGTTTGTTATCTTAGCGGAGCAGGTCAACTCTTTGCACAGTTTAATGAGTATGCTTAATAAAATTCGCATGGCCATTAATGCAATCTCATTCCCTGAGATCGAAGATCATGAGGTATCGGGCAGTGTGGGTTTTTCGTATACCGAATATCATGGTTACGAGCTTTCGAATCTATTAAAAGCTGCTGATGCTTCTATGTATGGTGAAAAGCAGGATCACCATAATAAGAGAAAGGGTCATCGTGCAGAACTGTACATTACCAAAACGTGATGTCGAGCTTTAGAACTGTTGGTTTTTCTCTAAAACCTGTATCGCTGGTTGAATATATTTTTTATAGAAATCATCTTTTGCCAAAGGTTTACTAAAGAAATATCCCTGATAGCTATCACATCCCATTGTTTGCAACAGAACCAATTGCTGGTGGTTTTCAACCCCTTCGGCAATCACTTTGAGTTTAAGAGTTTGTCCCATGGCGATGATTGCTCTGATAATAGCTTCATCATCGGGATCGTCGGTAATATCGTTGACAAAAGAGCGGTCAATTTTAAGCTTGCTGATTGGGAATTGACGTAAGTAGCTTAGAGACGAATAACCAGTACCAAAGTCATCCATGGCAAAGCGAATACCAAGTCGGTTGATGCTTTCTAAGATACGGACATTTTCTTGAATATTATCCATAAGCAAGCTTTCGGTAATTTCTAACTCTAAATTTTCTTCACCTAGGAGGCTTTGATTTAGAATTTCTTGCACTCTTAAGACGAAACTATCATCAAGCTGGCGAACAGAAACGTTGACGGCAACAGAAAGGTTTAATTCCGCTTCATCATTCCATTGTTTAAATGTTTGGCAAGCTTGATCTAATACCCAATCTCCAATGTCACGAATCAGCCCTGTTTCTTCAGCGATCGGTATAAATTCATCTGGAGCAACCATTCCTGCAGTAGGGTGTATCCATCTGACTAAAGCTTCAGCGCCTTCTAGCTCTCCTGTGTGAGCATTGACCTGAGGCTGGTAATGAATAATAAATTCATTCTCTTTAATCGCACGTCGTAACTCAGTTTCTATGGTTAAGCGCGAATTAACTTTTTGATTCATTTCGTCAGTATAAAACTGATAGCGATTGCCGCCTTTTGCTTTGGCGTTATACATGGCGGTATCAGCGTTACGTAATAATATATGTGACTCGCAAGAGTCCTCAGGATAGAGGCTAATTCCAATACTGCAGGTAGTATTTAATTTATAATAATCCAGTTCAAACGTTTTACTAATGACGATATTGATGCTGTGTGCTAAGGCTTCTATGGCATCAACTCCCTGAGGGTTAATCATCATAACCATGAATTCATCACCGCCTAAGCGAGCGAGTAACGAATCACTATCGATACACTCTTGTAGACGTTCAGCTACCAGCTTCAGTAATCGGTCTCCAACCTGATGACCTAAAGAATCGTTAATCGTTTTAAAGCGGTCTAAGTCGATAAACAATAAGGCAATCTTAGTTTTTTCACGAAAGCGATCAATATGATTAACCAGCTCGTCATTAAATAAATAACGATTGGCCAATTCAGTTAAAGGATCTCGAGTAGCTAAATATTCGACTTGCTGTTGTGAAAGCATGTGTTCAGTAATGTCGAGTAATATACCTTCTAGATAGACCTGGTTTTCTCCTTCACGTATTGCACGGCCACGATCCATGATCCATTTAAGTTCACCGCTGGGGGTTTGAATACGAAAGATATGCTCATATTTTTTCTTTGGGCTATCAATGCTATTTGCATGTTTGACCAAAATATCTTGATCATCTTCATGAATATCATCAAAAGGCGTCCGCTTACCTGAAAGGTAGGTGTGAGCAGAATAACCTAACAAGTCGTTGCAGCCGTCAGTAATAAATAGGACTTTATAATCTGGGATACGTACGCGATATACCATGCCTGGTAAGTTAGAGAATAATAGCTCTAAGGTGCTTTCTTGCTCACGTAAGGCGCTTTCGGTGACTAAATGATTTTCTTGGGCGCGATCATATAGCCTATTTGCAAAGCGAAAGCCGAATAAGGTTACCAACAGAAATGCTATCCACATAAATAATGGGCCAGCGATATAGGTCAACCAAGACGTAATTGAGTGGGTGGTAGGAAGAGAAATAACGACAAATAAATCCAGTTCTTTTAGGTAGCGAATACTACCGGTACGCTTTATGTCATCTAACCCTGTCTGATTATTGAAGTGTGCATAACCTGATTGGCGGATAGTATTTTCATCGAGATTATTGGTGGTGACACTTTGGGGTAACTTTAAACCAAGCAGCGAGCGTTTATGCATGGGTAATGGATCGGCATACAACAAATGGTTTCCGGCTCCAATAACACGAATCGCAGTATCATTAATGTCATTAATTGAGTACCAGCTCAGCTTATCATTAACTGTGGATAATGAAACACAAACTAGGCTCGCATCTTCTATTTTCGTTGGTCTGCAGACAGGTACATACTGACTACTGCTATCCACACCCAGACTAAATGTAGGGGCAAATGCTGGGCCTTGAATATCAACAATTTTTTTAATTACCGCAGGTGGAATAATGGTCTTTTTTAAGTTTAACCTAAGGTTATTATTGTGGCGGAAAGAAGAGAATAAAAAATACCCTTGTTCATCAATTAGAAAGCTATGGTCAAAACTACTTTGCTGTCGATCTGAAAATATCGATTTAAAGCTCTGGTTATTTTTTTCGGCGCTTAATAAGCGTTGATTTAATAGATTAACCTGGGTGAATAAAATGTTGGCTTGCTGTCGTGTGTTTTTTGAAACTAGCTGATTTATCGCATCCAGCTGGCTAAATATTTGATTCGTTGAAGTGAACCAAGCATTGATGGCATAACCAAAGAATAGCAGAGTCAAAAATAGCCAAGATGCGATCAATGAGCTGCGCATAGAGTCTTGATGTAGTGAATCTTTAATTTTATTGATCAATTTCACAAATTGTCAGTCTCTAATGAGCTTCAGCGGATATATTGAGTATAGCCACAATACCCTATTGACCGCAGGTGATTTATTATTATTTTTATAATCATAGCATTGGTTCAATCAGTTGCCAGATATTCTGCATCATAATGGGCTGGGCATTAAGGGTTGGATGAATACCATCAGCTTGCATCATGCCAGGGACTGCTGCAATACCTTGCAGTAAAAAAGGCAGATGAGTTATACGATGTTCTGATGCTAATGACTGATATTGGCCCGCAAAGAGTTCACTGTATCTTTGACCGTAGTTTGGGGGGATTCGCATGCCTAATAAAACCACCTCAGCGCCAGCCTGCTGACTCTGTACAATCATGCGGGATAAGTTTTGAGTGATGACCTTGATCGGGCTTCCCCTTAGGCCATCATTCCCCCCTAATTCAATAATCACGATATTAGGCTGATGTTGTTTTAACAGTTTGCTTATTCGATGCGCTCCTCCACTCGTGGTTTCACCGCTAATACTGGCATTGATCATACGATTGTGCGAATTAACGTCTTTTAGTTTGAGCTCCATTAATGCCGCCCAGCTGCTGTCTTTTGCAATTCCAAAACCGGCACTGATACTGTCTCCCATAATTAAGATAGTCTGTTGCTTTGATTGACTATTCTCCCCAGCGTGAGCTTGGGGTAAGCTCAAGGCTATTAGCAGAGTGAATACGATTCTAAATAGGGGAAGTGGTAAATGGTTAAAGAGTTTGAGCATGAAGAGCAGCTTCCTTTATTGAATCTGAAAAATGTCGTGAAACAGGTGAAAACGGGTTCGGATCAGCTAACTATTCTGCAAGGGATAGATCTACAGATCAAGCATGGGGAGAGTTTGGCCATTGTTGGCGCTTCGGGAAGTGGGAAATCAACGTTATTAGGCATTATGGCAGGGCTTGATCAGGTCAGTTCGGGAGAGGTTTGGCTGAATGGAAAGCCGTTACATACCCTAGATGAAGATCAAAGAGCGGCTGTACGTGCTGAAGGGGTAGGATTTGTCTTTCAAAATTTTCAGTTATTACCAGCATTAAGTGCATTGGAGAATGTTAGCTTACCCCTAGAGATGTTGAATCGTTATTCTTTGGCGGAATGTCGAGATCGTGCGCAGCAGTGGCTGGAGAAAGTCGGGCTTAGTCAGCGCTTAAAGCATTATCCTAGCCAATTATCCGGTGGTGAGCAGCAAAGGGTCGCCATCGCTCGAGCTTTTGCCAGTCAACCGAGTGTTTTATTTGCCGATGAGCCAACCGGTAATTTAGATCGCCATACCGGTAAACAAGTGATCGAACTTTTATTTGAATTAAATCTTCAAAACCAAACCAGTTTAATATTGGTTACTCATGATGAACATCTTGCGCAACGCTGTCAGCGTAGCATTCATATTGATGATGGTTGTGTCGCGAAAGATGAAATACAGGAGTTAACGCATGCTTAGCTTAAGGCTGTTGATGGCTGAAATAAAAGCGGGAAAAATGACGCTTATTTTATCAGCACTGATATTAGCAGTGACATCGGCCACGATTATTAGCGTATTTAGTGCACGTTTAGATAGCGCTATGCTGAATAAGAGCAGTGAGCTGTTAGGGGCTGATCTACGCATACTTTCACGAGAGCAATTACCACAGGGCTGGTATCAGCAAGCAAAAAGCTTGGGGCTATCAACCGCGACGACGTTAGAGTTTCCTAGTGTTGTCTTGTTTGGTGATGAAATGGCGCTCGCGGCGGTCAAGGCGGTGGATGATCACTATCCGCTTAAAGGCTTACTCAGTATCTTTGATAATTCAACTCAGCAGTCACAATCAGAGGGACCAAAGCAAGGGCAGGTCTGGCTAGAGCCTAGATTATTAGCTTTATTGAATGCCCAAGTTGGGGATTTGGTGGATGTCGGTGCGATTCAGCTAACAATCTCTGCTCTCATTGGTAATGAGAGTGATCGTGCGGGAAACTTTTACAGTTTATCACCACGATTAATGATGCATTTAGATGATGTTGCTGCAGCTAACCTAGTTCAGCCGGGCAGTCGGGTCAGTTGGCGCCTACTTGCCGCCGGTAGCGAAAAGGGGTTATTGGATCTACAAGCAATAATAAAACCTAACTTGGCCAGTCATCAAAGTTTTGAATCGTTAACCGATAATAACCAAGCGTTAGCGGCTTCGTTGCAAAAGGCTCGTAGCTATTTATCTCTTGCTGCTATGTTAGCTATTATTCTCGCTGGTATTGCCATTGCTATGGCGGCACAGGATTATGCTCGTCACCATTACGATAGCAGCGCGTTATTGAGAACGATGGGGGCCAGTAGGTCATACGTTACTCGCCTTTACCTAGGGCAATTAATCTACCTTGCCTTCTTCAGCAGTCTCATTGGCTTGGCTTTAGGTTATTTTGGCCAAGAGCTATTAACTCATTTATTATCCTCTGTATTTCAACAAGAGATTCCTACTGCTGATCTATCCGCTTGGTTGATTGCCAGCTTGACAGCACCAGTAACTTTATTAGGATTTGCACTGCCACCTTTGCTACGGCTTGGACGGGTATCTCCGCTACGAGTACTGCGCCGTGAATTAGAGCCGATGGCTTGGAATAGCTGGTTTATATATGCATTGGGTTTATCGATGATGGCGTTACTGAACTTCTGGTTCAGTGGCGATATTAAAATGACCTTGATTATCATCGTTGGTGGTTTTGCCACATTATTAATCTTACTATTCCTGTTACAAGGTTTTCTTTATGTCGCTGACCGACTTTTACCCAAAAACACATTAAGCATGAGCTTCCGCTTTGCTTGGCAGCAAATTAATCGTGATCGTTATCGCAGTTCTATTCAAATATTGGCTTTTTCGTTAACCCTAATGGTCATGCTGGTGATTGCGATTGTGCGTAATGATTTATTGCAAGATTGGCAGAAAAATTTACCGCAAGATAGCGCTAACTTTTTTGCGATGAATATTCAAAGTTATCAACTGGACGATTACCAACAGGATCTAAAGCAAGCAGGGTTTACTCTCTCAACGGCTTTTCCTATGGTACCTGGTCGATTAATCAGTATTAATTCAGTAAAAGTGAAAGAAGATGAGCGCTATGCACAAGATCCTGCGGTGCAGCGAGATCTTGTCTTAAGCGGTAGCGAGCAATTGCCCCTCGGTAATATTATTACGGAAGGTACATGGTTTGGCCCAGCAGCAAATAAACAACTCTCAATCGCTGAAAGCCTTGCTAAACGGTTGAATCTTTCGCTCGCGGATGAATTAGTATTTGATGTGGCCGGGCAAAATATAACAGCGACGATCAGCAGTATACGAAAAGTAGATTGGGGAAGTATGAAACCCAATTTCTATATTTTATTCTCGCCAGACATTGTCACTGAATTACCTTTAAATTATCTCACCAGTTTTTATGTACCTGATACTCAGAGCCAAGACTTAACCCAAATTATTCGCCAGTACCCGAGTATTACGTTACTGGATATGAGTCAGGTATTAATACAAATACAAGGCTTATTATCTCAGGTCACGTTAGCCGTTGAGTACCTGCTAATTTTAGTTTTAGTGGCGGGTATGTTGGTGCTATTAGCTGCCTTGCACTCCAGTTTAGATGATCGATTGCAGCAAGGTGCGGTATTAAGAACGTTTGGCGCGAAACGTATTCAGCTGCAAAAGATACAGTGGATTGAATTTTTGTTATTAGGAGCGCTGGCAGGGTTACTTGCGGTTATTGGAGCAGAAGTTATTTGCTGGTTGCTGTATCAGCGTTTATTTCAAATCCCTTATGAATGGCATTTATCTTATTGGCTCTGGTTACCTTTAGTCGCTGCGGTATTAATTGCTGGGTTAGCACATCGAAGCTTAACCGTTGTTATTGATCAGCCTCCTCTGGTTATTTTAAGAAAACTATAGTGGTCATTGTTTTGAGAAGTCTATGAAAAGTAAAGTTAGTATTAATATCATTATGGGGTTTCTTGGGGTAGGTAAAACCACCGCAATATTGGACTTATTGCAGCAAAAACCCAAAGATGAAAAGTGGGCTGTTTTGGTTAATGAATTTGGTGAGGTGGGCATTGATGGTGCGATACTTTCAGCTGAATCGGGCATGACCATTAGTGAAGTTCCTGGTGGTTGCTTATGTTGCGTTTCTGGCATCCCCTTTCAGGTTGCCTTATCGAATTTAATTGCTCAGCAGCAGCCTGATCGTATTTTGATAGAACCGACAGGCTTAGGTCACCCAAAGAATTTAATCCGAAACTTAACCAGCAAAGAATACGCTCAGCATACACAACTGAAAGCTTCTATTTGTTTAATTGACCCTAGGCAATTAAAAGATCCGCGCTATCAATCTCATGAAACCTTTAATGATCAGTGTTATTTCGCTGATGTTTTGGTCGCGAATAAAACGGATCAATGCAGTACGGAAGATAAAGACAATTTTTATCAATTCGCCAATCACATAATTCCAGCAAAAAGTGTTGTTGGCTGGGTAGAAAATGGTCGGTTGGATATATCTTGGTTAGATTACAATCGAGATGAAGGGCGACAGAGTAAAGGGACTCAAGTTAGTCATGAGCATGCGCACTCAGGTAAAGCTGGCAGCGATATTATGTCTCCAGTCAGTTTAGAGCAGGGCGAAAGATATCGCGCGTTCGAAAACCAAGGGATGGGGTATTATTCTTTGGGCTGGCTATTTTCAGAAGATCAAATATTTGACCAAAAATTATTAAGCCAATGTTTAATGTTATTAGAAGTAGAAAGAGTTAAGGGCTTAATGATTACTGATATGGGCGCACGAGTTATGAATCTTCGTGAGCAAGTATTTTCTGAGATGCCGACGCGGAAATTATCCGTTAGCCGACTTGAAATCATTGATGATAAAGAAATAAACAAGGAGGTCATTGAAGGACTGTTATTAAAATGTCTTCTTTAATAACAAATACTATTTAAACATTAGTTTTAATGATTCGTATGTAGATATATAACCAGCCTCTTCTAAACTTGAATCAACGACTTAAGTTTGGAAATATTATGAAAATTTACAGTGTCTGCCTTATCCCTTTAATGCTTATATCTTTAATTAGTTCGGTCAATGCTGATGTCGGAAGTGAGTTAGCTCGACTAGAGAAAGAGATTGAAGATATCAGGAGTAAAGTCGGCTTAGAAAAAAAGAATGCTTCGAAACTCAAATTATATGGGTCTTTTCGTCCAGTGATCACAGCAGAATCTGATGGCTCAGACTCCGCAGTCGATGTAAGAGATGCACTTTCGAGATTTGGTTTATCTGGGCAGGCGTCGGTTTTAGAATCAAGTACGGCATTTTTTAATGGTGAATGGAATGTCAAAATGGCAGATGAGGGCCAAATAGACGGTGCTCGTTTGGCTTTAGTGGGTATTAGGGGCGACTTTGGAGAACTTGCCGTCGGTAAGCAGAGACCGCCGCACTATAGCTTGATCGCTGAGCACGTCGATATTTTTAATCATGCCTCAAGCCCTTATGCGTACGATAATATAGGGCCATTCTTTATCGATAATATGACCACTTATCAATACAGTAATCAAACTCTAGATTTCAGACTTGCCATGAGAACAGATGGGAATAGTGGCAGTGATACCGATGATTTACTTAACATTGGATTATCATTTAATGCAGATGATTTTTATATTGCTACAGCATATCTAAAATCAACCTCGCCAAGTATTGGTGCGGGGGGAGCTGATGAGGAAGGGGATGAATTCGAAAATATCGCCTTAGCTACTTATATGAACTTAACTCAAGTGTATCTTGCGGCGGCTTATCAAGGTGTGACCAAAACGCCAGAAGTTGGAGATGAGCTGAATATGAGTACATTAGATGTTTCAGCCGCTTATTCATTGCCAAGTCGATATAAATTAAAAGCTGGATTCTTTATCTTCGACGATGATGTTGATGGTACCTCAAGCGCGAAACATCAAGGTATTAACCTTACTCTAGAAAGGCAGTTAGCCGATAATATTCGAGTTCATATTGAGTATTTAACGAAAGATTATGATGAGAGAGATACTCTCTCGGCTCTAAGCTTTGGAATGCGTTATGATTTTTCGAGTGATTTATAATTGAGGCTTAAAGTATGAAACCCTTATTATTTCTCAGTTTATTATTAGTCAGTCATATTAGCATGGCCCTTACTATTGTCGGAGATGATGCCTATCCTCCTTATTCTTTCAAAGAAGCTGGTAAAGTTACTGGTATATATAGTGACATCATCAATAAAGCACTAATCATAATGAAAGATAATTCGAAGCTTACGGCTATGCCTTGGAAAAGAGGGCTGAGTGGTCTCAAACTTAAAACCTTAGACGCGCTCTACCCCCCTTATTACCGTCCTGAGCAGAGACCCTATATGAGTTATTCTACGGACATATTGGACGAAACACTGGTGATTGTATGCAATAAAATAATCGCTGATAAGCTAGACCATTTTCCTGCAAGCTATCAGGGTATCAGCCTTGGTCAAAATGCGGGTTTTGCATCCGGAAAAGTCGTTGATGATGCAGTTAAATCGAATATTATAAAAATTTATGAAGCCAAAGGTATGGCGGCCAATCTAAAAAAGTTAATAAAGAAACGAGTAGATTGTTATGTTAATGACCGACTATCCATACTGTATGAGCTAAAGAAAATGGAAGGGAAGGGTGAGTATGATGGTAAAAGTATTGTTGAAACACACATTCTTGGTGTGGAAAAAGGCTATTTAGCGGTCAATAAAGAGTCATCAAGCAAGATAAAATCTTTCCTCCAGGATTTCAACAAAACGATTGAAGTGATGAAAGAATCTGGCGAAATCAAGCAAATCATCTCGAAGTATACGCAATAAATTATTGGCTATAATCTGTAAGACGGATAAATGTTTTTAAGACGTATGATTAAAAACATTTATCTTGTCGCCTTCTTTATCAATAAAATGTTGTTTTAAAGTTGCACGAGCTTAGTAGATAAGTTAAAAGTGCATATCTGTAGTATCTCTATAAAAACTAACAGTACTGATTCGGCATGATTAATACCTTGGGGTTCTAATGGCAATAGCCAATATTCTAGTCGTAGAAGACGAGCAAGCGATTGCAGAAATGATTATGACCAGTTTAGAGCTGGCGGGTTATCAGGTAAAGCGTGCGGCCAATGGCCAAATTGCCTATCAAATGGTTCTCGATGATGCGCCGGATTTAATTCTTGCGGATTGGATGATGCCTATGATGACAGGGCTGGAATTGGCTCAACGATTGAAACGCGAAGACAATACCGCTGAAATTCCGATTATATTATTAACCGCTAAATCCGAGGAAGACGATAAGATTAGCGGCTTTGAAGCCGGTATTGATGATTATGTGGTTAAACCTTTCTCGCCGCGGGAATTATTAGCTCGAATTAAGGCTGTTTTACGTCGAGGTAATGCCGATGTTGAAGGTAAAGGGTTAAGCGCAGGACAATTAGTGTTAGATCGCTCTGCGAAGAAAGCGAATATTGCCGGAGATGATATCAATCTAGGCCCAATTGAATTTCGTTTGTTAGAGTTTTTCATGTTGCACCCTGATCGCGTATACTCCCGCGAACAATTACTCGACCGAGTATGGGGAGGCAATGTGTATGTAGAAGATAGAACGGTAGACGTACACATTCGTCGTTTACGAAAGAGTATTTCGATCTCGAATCATGAAACTATGATTCAAACAGTTCGTGGAGCGGGATACCGTTTCTCAGCTGAAGACTTTAAGTCTAAATAGCCTTTAACCCAATTGGTTTTGGCCTTTATTCAACGTTGTAAGGATGTAGTATTTTGCAACAAATAGCTTGGCAGCGTGAGTTACTACGCATTATTTTTATCGTAGCAACCGCCACCGCCGCTGGTATGACCTTTGAAAGACCGCTCTTAGGTGCTTTGATTGGGTTAGCTGTTTCTCAAATATTAATGTTTAAGCGCTTAAATGAGCTGTTTAAATGGAGTAATAATCTAGGTCCAGCTCCACAGGATAGTGGTTTGGTGGGTTATAGCGCTGATATATTGATTCGCAAAGAGCGGGTTTTAAATAAAAAAATTGCCCGACAAACCAAGCAGTTAAAACGTATTGCAGAAGGTATCGAGTCACTGCAAGACGGTGTACTGATTGTTGATCAAGCAGGCTATATGAACGCGTTCAACCGTGCTTCTTGCCACTTATTAGGACTGAGAGTTGATACGGACAAAGGTCAGCATATTACCAACTTGATACGTGCACCTCGATTCGTGAAGTACTTTGAAAAAGGCGATTATAGTGAAGTGCTTGAGCTGGAAAGCCCGCATCGTTTGAATCTTATTGTTCAAGTCCAAGTGACTCAGTTTGGTATCGACCAGAAAGTCATCATTGTGCGTGATGTGACTGAACGACAGCGTGTTGAACAAATGCGTCAGAACTTTATTGGTGATGTCTCTCATGAATTGAGGACGCCATTAACCGTGGTTAACGGTTATTTAGAGATGCTGGCGGATTCTGATATGAACCCTGGGATTATGCGAGCAGTTCGTCAAATGAGCGAACAAACTGAGCGCATGAAGAGCTTAGTCAACGACTTATTACACCTATCAAAATTAGAAAGTAATAATGCCGGTATTGGTAATGAATGGTTTGAATTTCAACCCTTGTGTGCCGTCAGTGTAGATCAATTAAGAGCTTATACTCCGGTATCACTAACCGGAGAAAAATTTCCTGAAGCGGTTATTCATTGTGATTGTGCGAGTGATATTGAGATTTTAGGCTTTGCCGATGAGATCAGTTCAATATTGAGTAACCTAATCACTAATGCAATCAAGTATGGTCGTAAAGAAGGGAAAGCCGCTCAAGTCCATATCAGTATTAAGGACCACAATCATGGGATAGAAATCGCTGTAGCGGACCAAGGGGAAGGCATTGCTCCTAATCATTTAGCACACTTAACGGAGCGTTTTTATCGTGTCGATGAGTCACGTGAGTCGACCATTGGTGGCTCGGGGTTAGGGCTAGCGATTGTGAGACATGCTTTAGAACATCATGATGCCCAGCTTAAAATAGATTCTACCCTAGGGCGTGGCAGTTGTTTCAGCTTTACTATTCCAGCTGAGCGAATTCGCTATAAATCGCAATAAGCCAGTCAATAGATTCTGTTTATTTAAAGATAAGGCATAAAAAAGGGGCTTCTATTATAAAATAGAAGCCCCTTTTTTGTTCTTAGCTAGAGTGATCTAGCATGTTAACTCTTTCAGAGTTAGAACTTGTATTCTAAGCCAATGCCGTAGTATTCGTTGCTACTATCATCGCCAAACTCTTCATCAGTTGCGAAAGCATAAGCTTTAGCACCTTTTGCTAGCTTGTAGTCAACACCAAGGCTATAGGTTTTAGCGTCGTCTTTAGCAATATCAGATTCACCGTACTGAGCTTTCAATTTAACATCTGAGTTAAGCTTGTATGCTGCAGAATAAACCCAGCCATCTTTATTTTGACCCGCTTGCTGTTGAGTCTCCCAAAGGCCACCCAAGGTAATACCTGCTACTGAATATTGAGCAACCAAGCGTGTTACGTCGATACCGTTTGCTTCAACATCGGTATCATAAGCAACAGCTGCGTAGAACTTTTTGCGAGAATAAGTTAAAGAACTAGAAGTCCCGTCATTAACTGTCTCATCTTCAGAAGCAATGTGTGCAACCGTAGCCACTAAACCGGCGATTTTAGGGGTGTTATATTGAACTGAATTAGCTGTACGGTTATCACTTTTGGTGATTACACTTTTGATATCGCCTTCAAGATCATTGAACAGATCGATTTTCTTTTGAGCTTTCTTTAATGGAGTATCGAATTGACCAACGATAACCTGACCGAATCCACCTTTAATACCGGCGAAGATATTACGCTGGCTGAAAGTTTGACCGCCTTTATCGCCGTCATCTACTTGTGTTTCGTATTCTGCTTTATACACGCCTTGTAGATCGTGCTTAAGATCGATCTTGCCTTTAACACCTAAGCGAGAAGCGTTTGAAACAAGTTCAGAAATGCTCGCATCACCTTCTTGAGTATTTTGAACAGAAACATTGATCTTGCCATAAAACTTAGGCAATTCGATTTCTACTTTTTCAGCGTTGGCAAAGGCCGGTAATACGGCTGCAATAGCTAGAGATAGAGCTGTCTTTTTCATTATTCATTCCACTTTCTGTTTTAATTCTATAAGCAACTACGCTGTCATAGTTGCTTATGTCTGTTGTTTTTAAATTCGTGACGATTATGTTTCAAGTTTGTTACAGAAATATTACGAGATGACAGTAATATTTCAAATTTATGAAACTTGTGTGAATCTTACTATGTCTTGATACGAATAGAGGCACAAGGGATTACCCAATGAAGCCTCTAAATTGAACAAATTCAGGCAAGTTTAATGCATAAAGTTTAGTCAATATTGGCGAAAAGTCATTGAGCTTTGACAATGGATAGGGAATAAATGAAAAAGCCCACGCTAAGGAAGGCTTAGCGTGGGCTTTTTAGAAGAAGCAGGTGGCTTAAAGCTTATAGGTCGCTTTGAGTTTGCTCTTCCATTTCTGATAGTGAGCTATGGCGTACATCGGTACCGCTCACCAAGTAGATAACTTGCTCACTGATATTACGAGCATGATCACCAATACGTTCGATCGCACGTAAAATCCATAAGATATTAATGGCTTGGCCAATAGAGCGTGGATCTTCCATCATATAGGTGATGAGTTCGCGTATCGCTGAAGCGTACTGGTCATCAACCATCTTATCATTGCGCACAACTTCAATAGCACCGCCGATATCGTGGCGAGCAAAAGCGTCTAGCGCATCGGAGATCATTTTTACAACCGCTGTGCCCATGTGACGAATTGCTTGATGGCAGATCTTAGAGCTAGCTTGGCTACCATTAGCGACTTCTAACGCGTGAATGGCAATCTTAGTCGCTTCGTCGCCGATGCGCTCTAGATCTCGTACTACACGTGATACTGCTAATACCATACGCAAATCAGACGCAGCAGGCTGGCGACGTACCAATATGTGGGTACATTCTTGGTCGATGTTCACTTCCATGTCATCAACGTCGTCTTCACGTTGAATGATCTTATCGGCCGAACTGGTATCACCACTGCAAATAGCTTCAATCGCATCCGATACTTGGCGTTCTACCAAGCCGCCCATAGAAAGCATCTGGTTACGAATGGCTTCCAAGTCAGCATTAAACTGCTGAGAGATGTGTTGGTTAAAATTCATGTCCATTATTCTTCTCCTTATTTAAGACAGGGCTTATCCAAAACGGCCAGTAATATAAGCTTCGGTTAACTCGTGTTGAGGCGTCGTGAAAACTTGATCAGTAGGGTTTACTTCGATCAATTGACCAAGGTGGAAATACGCTGTGCGTTGTGACACTCGAGCAGCCTGCTGCATGGAATGGGTCACGATAGCAATGGTGTATTTTTCACGTAAATCATCGATCAGTTCTTCAATTTTCGCCGTCGCGATGGGGTCCAATGCGGAGCAAGGTTCATCCATCAAGATAACTTCTGGGTCAACCGCAATGGTACGGGCAATACACAGACGTTGTTGCTGACCACCAGAAAGGCCTGTGCCTGGGGCATGCAAACGATCTTTAACTTCGTTCCATAAACCAGCGCGTTGTAAGCTCTTTTCTACGGTTTCATCCAGCTCAACACGGCTTTGTGCTAGGCCGTGAATTCGAGGGCCATACGCTACGTTATCATAAATAGATTTAGGGAATGGGTTTGGCTTCTGAAATACCATACCAACACGTGCACGTAATGGCACAGTATCAACTTTAGGGTCATAGATATTTTCATTATCTAATAAAATCTCACCCTTAATATTACAAATATCGATGGTATCGTTCATGCGGTTCAATGTGCGCAAGAACGTCGACTTACCACAACCGGATGGACCAATTAATGCGATCACTTCGTTTTCGCCAATGTCTAGGCTTACGTCATGAATCGCTTGCTTGTCACCGTAAAAAACATCGACGTTACGTGCCGACAGTTTTGCTTTTGGGCTTAGTGGAATGCCGGTCGTCTTGTGGTTTTCTATAAGTTGCATATTCGTTATCTCTATTAATTCTTTGCAGTATTAATTCTTTAAAATTCGTTTTCCGTTCAGACTACCAGCGGCGCTCTAGGCGACGACGAAGAATGACGGCGGTGGTATTCATAACCACTAAAAATGATAATAAAACTAAGATGGCACCGGATGTACGCTCTAAGAAAGCACGTTCTGGGCTATCAGACCATAAGAAAATCTGTACGGGTAAAACGGTAGATGGATCATTAATGAATCCAGGTACGTCTACCACAAATGCGACCATACCAATCATAAGCAAAGGCGCTGTTTCACCCAATGCTTGAGCCATACCCAAAATAGTACCTGTTAGCATACCCGGCATAGCCAGTGGTAAAACGTGATGAAAAACAACTTGGTTCTTCGACGCGCCTAAACCATAAGCCGCTTCACGAATCGACGGTGGCACCGCTTTAATCGCAGCACGAGCTGAAATGATAATTGTAGGTAAGGTCATTAGGGTTAGTACAAGTCCACCTAATAATGGAGTAGAACGAGCAACACCAAAAATATTAATGAAGATCGCCATACCTAATAAACCAAAAATGATCGAAGGTACTGCTGCAAGGTTGTTAATATTGATTTCAACAATCTCAGTTATGCGGTTGCGAGGAGCGAACTCTTCTAAATAAATGGCTGCTGCAACCCCAATAGGGAAAGACAATATTAAGGTAACCATCAAGGTTAACAATGTACCTTTAATTGCACCGTGAATCCCTGCAAGCTCAGGCTCACGAGAATCACCGTTAGTAAAGAATAAGGTATTGAAGTGACTATCAAGTTGACCTTCTTCTATCCAAGTCATTAACCAAGCGAGCTGCTGTTCAGATAAGCGACCGTTATCAACAACGTCATTGCCGAAGTCGTGTTTAAACCACTGGTCTACATCATCGTCCATTAGTAGCTCAATGGTTACGGTTGAATCGATGGCCGTTGGATTGGCTAGTACCAATTCTTGTAATTGCCAAGCAGCACCAGGGCTGATGAGCTTAAACAATTCACGTTTAGCTTTGCGGCCTTTTGGCTTTACGCTTTTAGCGAAGTGACGTTTAATTAAGCCTTCAAAGTTAGCAAAGCGAATGTCTTCTATGCTGCTATCTTTATTGATGCCTAAGTAACCACTATCTAATGTGATTTCTGTGGTTAGGCTTGTTTGTTTAAACACCGATGTGCCTTTGCTAGCAATATCGGTAAATAAAACCACTAGGCATAGCATGCCAAAGAAAACCGATACCATGCCATAAAGGCGGAAGCGTGTTTCTGCAGCACGGCGGCGAGCTAAACTTAATTCAACCTTTTCACGGGTTGTTAGGTTTGTCGTAGTCATAGTTGTTGCTTCAGTTGATGTCTTTGAATTAGTCGCTTTTGAATTAGTCATACTGCTCTCGATATTTCTGTACGATCTTCAAGGCAACGAAGTTCAATACCAATGTTGAGATGAATAGGACTAAACCTAATGCAAATGCGGCTAAGGTTTTAGGAGAATCAAACTCTTGGTCGCCGACCAATAACGTTACGATTTGAACCGTTACTGTGGTTACGCTATCCAGTGGATTCGCGGTTAAGTTTGCCGCTAAACCTGCCGCCATAGCAACAATCATGGTCTCACCAATCGCACGAGAAACCGCTAGCATTACCGCACCGACAATACCGGGTAAAGCGGCAGGAATAACCACCTGACGAATAGTTTCGTTTTTAGTTGCGCCTAGACCATAGCTACCATCACGAAGTGATTGCGGTACGGCGTTAATAACATCATCAGATAATGATGATACGAAAGGAATAATCATTACACCCATGACAAGGCCTGCGGCTAAAGCACTTTCAGAAGAGACTTCTAAGCCTAAGTCTGTGCCTAATACTCGAATAAAGGGGGCAACGGTAAGCGCGGCAAAAAACCCATAAACGACCGTTGGAATACCGGCTAGCACTTCTAAAGCAGGCTTTGCGTATTTACGTACATTTTCAGAGGCGTATTCAGAAAGATAAATAGCCGCCATTAAACCAACAGGAACCGCAATAATCATCGCGATGGATGAAATTAATAATGTACCCGCAAATAAGGGGACGGCGCCAAAGCTACCGGATGACCCTGATTGATCTGCACGTAATGCGACTTGAGGAGACCAGGTTGTACCGAATAAGAATTCTAATGGGCTGACTTTCTGAAAGAACATCCAAGCTTCAATTACTACGCTGGCTAAAATGCCTAGGGTTGTTAATACCGCAATACCAGAGCTAGCCAGCAATAGCATGTTAACGATGTTTTCCATTTCTGTACGGGCACGCAGTTCAGGCTTAATACGACGGTAGGTCGCTGCAAAACAGATTAGACATAAGCTCAGCGCAATGCCTGAATTCAATAATAACGTGCGTTCGTTTAATGCAGCTAAGTGGCTTACCGCAGGCATTAGGCTTGCGTCGGCGGCTAAGCCAGAACCTGTGGCAAGATTATGGACCTTGCTGATGGCGAGTTGAATTTGGGCAGAATCACCGGCTTGAATTTCAGCGGGTAGTTGCGCAACTAATAGATGATTAATGACGGGGCCTTCTAATAAGTGCCAAGACATTAATAAAATCAATGCAGGTACACCTGTCCATAAGGCCATCAAGGTGCCGTAATGATCAGGTAAGGAATGCATTCGCAGTCCTTGGTTCGATATTGTTCGTGCGCGGTTACGGCCTAAGAAATAGGCGCCTCCGAGAACAATAATGACGATGATGAGCAGGCTACTAAAGTTCATGTGCTTGTTTGTCTACCAATTATTTTGAGTTTCTTTTTAATACGAAAAAGCCGAGACCTATTCTGATGAGAGAATAGGCCTCGGCGATCGGTACTACTTTAGACTAGACTTATTTCTTAGCCAGAGTCGTTAAATTCTTCACTGTACTCAATACTTTAGTACGTTCTTCGTCAGTCATTGGGATCATACCTTTTTCAGCTAGGTAGCCGTATTCGCCCATGGCTTTCTCAGAAGTAAACTCAGCTAAGTATTCTTCGATACCAGGGATTACACCGATGTGAGCCTTCTTAACATAGAAGTATAAAGAGCGGCTTACAGGGTAATCACCTTCAGCGATCGCATCGAAGGTTGGTAGTTTACCATCAATAATTGAACCTTGAACCTTATCTGAGTTTTGTTCTAGGAAACTATAACCAAATACACCTAAAGCAGAAGGGTTAGCGACTAGTTTCTGAACGATAAGGTTATCGTTTTCGCCAGCTTCTACATAAGCACCGTCTTCACGAACACCGTGGCAGATTGCCTTGTACTTCTTCTTATCTTGCTTCTTGATCGCTTTAATGAAAGGGAAAGCTTTACAACCACCTTCAAGTGCTAGTTCAGCAAATGCATCACGAGTACCTGACGTTGGTGGTGGGCCTAATACTTCAATTTTAGTCGCTGGTAGCGTTGGGTTGATTTCATTCCACATTTTGTATGGGTTATCAACTAAGGTCTCGCTGCCATCTGGGTTAGGGATGTTCTTGCCTAAGGCTAGAAAGATCTCGCGACGAGTTAAAGAAATCTGCTTAGCCGCTGTAGTATTGGCTAGTACGATACCGTCATAACCCACGGTTATCTCAATGATGTCTTTAACGCCGTTCTTCGCGCAAAGATTGATTTCAGAGCTTTTGATTGCACGAGAAGCGTTGGTGATATCTGGAGTAGCACTACCTACACCCGAACAGAACAACTTTAAACCACCGCCAGAACCGGTAGATTCAACTTTAGGCGTCGCGAACTTAGTCGACTTACCAAAACGCTCTGCTACTACAGTAGAGAATGGGTAAACTGTAGAAGAACCCACAACGCTGATGTAATCACGCTGGGCGTTGGCTGACATGCTGATTGCAGAGGCTGCAAGAGCAGCACTTAGAGCTAATAATTTTTTCATCATCATTTCCTATCTAATTGTCATTCTTGCCTAGACCTTTCTAGGTAAGAAGTATTTGTTCGAACTCAGGTATCGAGTGCTTATTCAGTGATGAGAAGTATCTATTAGCAATGTTACAGAAATATTACAGGTTGCAGACTTATTACACTTTCGTGGCAATTAGGTTGCATTTAGATTGCAGTTGGATTGCATTTAAATGACAGGAAATGGCTATAACCCTCTAATCATGGGGCTTTAGGAGGTATTGCTGATGAAAAGGAATTAAATTGGATTAAATGTTCCAAACAGGTATGGATCCTGCTCTATCACTATTAAATCACAGTCAATAGCCACTGTTTTAGCAGTGTAATGAGGTGTTTATGGGTGCAAAGCGTGGATTTATCACAAGGAATGGTTTGCCCGATCATTATTTACAGCAAGCTTCAATATGGTTTGATCCTATTGTCGAAACCATTATTGAGCACCACAATAGTGCAAGTAAGGGGGTAAATAAGACCATCGTGATCGGAATCAATGGCTGCCAAGGGTCCGGCAAGACAACTTTAGCGGATTACCTCAGTACCTGCTTGCAAGATCGAGGTCTGCGAGCGATTGCCATCTCAATTGATGATTTCTATCTGACTCGTCAGCAGAGGCAGCAATTGGCAGTGGATGTACACCCACTCCTATCAACTCGGGGAGTTCCGGGCACTCACGACCTAGAATTAGCGATTGAGACCCTGAATAACTTGGCCTCACGCCACCAGGGTGAAGTAAAAGTCCCCAGATTTAATAAAGCACAAGATGAACGCTTGCCAGAAGAAGAGTGGCCAGAAGTCACGACTCCATTAGATATTATCATCCTAGAAGGTTGGTGTGTTGGCATTACGGCAGAAGCGGAAGAAGTATTATTAGAGCCAATCAATGAGCTGGAATCGCTGCAAGACCCTGAGGGTGAATGGCGGCATTATATCAATCAGCAGTTAGTAACGAACTACCCCGAGCTTTGGCAGATCATTGATCGCTTAATCATGCTGCAAGCCCCAAGCTTTAGTTGTGTCTATCAGTGGCGCTTAGAGCAAGAGCAAAAGCTACAGCAGCAAGTTAACTTAGCGCCTACTGTTGAGATGAATAATCATATTATGCAGGCCGATGAACTGCAGCAGTTTATTCAGCACTATGAACGTTTAACTCGCCATAGTTTGAAATACCTTCCGCAGAACTGCCAGCATTTATTTCAGCTTACTCCCAAGCGCCAAGTCGCCGCTTATCTAGCGCCAAATCCTTTACCCAACGACCCTCGATATGGTTTGCATGAGGTTAAGTTGGATGGTGTGAAGTTGGACAGTGTGAAGTTGGACAGTGTGAGCGAGGCTGATAAATGAAACCGTCCAATAAAGAAGTGAATTGGTTAATCTTCAGTGATCTTGATGGTTCTCTATTAGATCACGATAACTATAGCCATCAAGCCGCGGATAAACGTTTACTCGAGCTAACCCAAAAACAGATTCCATTGATTTTGACCACCAGTAAAACCCGTGCAGAAGTGATGACTATTCGTCAGGAACTGAACAATCAGCACCCATTTATTATTGAAAATGGTGCGGCGATTTATATCCCACGCGGCTATTTTTCCAGTAAGCCTAATCAGTGCATAGAGCTAGATGATTTTTGGGTTTATCGCTTAAGTGAACCTCGTAGTTACTGGTTAGCTCTCCTTAATAAAGCCAAAAAACAGTTTCCCCACAGCTTTAGTCATTTTGCCGCGATGAAAGAAGAGGTTATTGCGCAGGTGACGGGGTTGTCGTTAGCGCAGGCGCAATTAGCCAATCAACGAGAATATGGTGAGCCGATTTCCTGGCTTGGGGTTGATAAAGCCAAGCAGGAATTCATTCACTGGTTACAGGATCAAGGTGGCCATGTTTTACAAGGAGGGCGCTTTTTACATTTAAGTGGGCCTTGCGACAAAGGGCAGGCCCTCGCTTGGCTAGCACAAGAATATAAAAATCAAGCTGCGGCTGCGGATTTTAAAACTATTGCTATTGGCGACAGCGGTAATGATGTTGCCATGTTAGAGCAAGCGGATCTTGCGCTGATTATTCGCTCGCCCGTTCATTCTCCCCCTAAGTTAAAAAGAGTCAGAGGCTTTTTTATCTCTGACGAGTTTGGCCCCCGAGGTTGGAGTAGTGGCTTAGGCAAAATTCTATAACTCAAGTATTTCATAATTTAAATAATAAGGAGCTGTTATGGCTGACTTCTATCAAAATGGCATAGTTACAACCTTGCACAATTTATCTCGCCGCCCAGTTGAAGAGATAGAAAGTGAATTACGAACCTTTAGCAAAAGGCGACCTATGTCGTTAATTTTGCCGTCGCTCTTTTCGGAATTAGAAGGCGAGGCGCTGCCCAATATCGTTAGGCACTTAGAAGGCGCTGACTATTTAAATGAAATTGTTATTGGTTTGGATCGGGCTGATGAAGCGCAATATCGCCATGCCCTCACATTTTTTAATAAACTGCCCCAGCACCATCGAGTACTTTGGAATGAAGGGCCAAGATTACAAGCACTGGATGCTGAATTGCAGGCATTAAATTTAGCGCCCAAGGAACTAGGTAAAGGCCGAAATGTTTGGTATTGCATGGGTTATACCTTAGCGTCTAATCGCTCAGAATCGGTTGCCTTACACGATTGCGATATTGTGACTTACGACAGAGAGTTACTCGCACGACTTATCTACCCGGTTGCCAATCCAAGGTTTAACTATGAATTTTGCAAAGGCTTTTATGCTCGGGTAGCCGATGGCAAGATCAATGGCCGGGTGAGCCGCTTATTAGTGACGCCTTTATTACGTGCGTTGAAAAAAATATTTGGCGAAATGGAATACCTGCAGTTTATGGATAGCTTTCGCTACCCATTAGCAGGGGAGTTTTCATTTCGTAAAGATGTTCTCAATGATATTCGAATCCCAAGCGATTGGGGGTTAGAGATTGGGGTGCTTTCTGAAATGCATCGCAACTACGCTAATAACCGTTTATGCCAGGTTGATATTGCCGATATTTATGATCATAAACATCAGGATTTATCTTTCGCAGACGATCAAGGTGGACTATCAAAAATGTCCATTGATATTTCTAAGGCACTGTTTAGAAAACTCGCCACTCATGGCAAGACCTTTAATACGGAAACCTTTCGTTCGATTAAAGCGACTTACTTTCGTATCGCCCTCGATTTTATAGAAACCTATCATAATGATGCCGTCATGAATGGCTTAACTCTAGACATTCACCAAGAAGAAAAAGCGGTAGAGCTGTTTGCACAAAATATTATGAAAGCGGGAGAAGCCTTTTTAGATAAACCCATGGAGACCCCTTTTATTCCAAGCTGGAATCGGGTAATCAGTGCTAAGCCCGATATTTTAGAGCGCTTATATGAGGCGGTAGAAGAGGATAACAAGGAGTTTATGTCACGATGAGTTTATTTGATTCTGCATTATTAACCCGCAGTCAGCATTTACTGGAGCAAATTTATCATCAAACGGATATTGGTATGACGTTTGATGAATTAGCCGGGAAATTGTTAAAAGAAATGCGTTTAGAGAATGCAGGTCATCAAGTAGCTTCTCATGAATCAATGCAGTTGAATGATTTATGGGATCAATCAACGACCATCATGATTACGTATGGAGATAGCTTTTTATCGGATAAAGAAAAACCACTGGTTAGTTTAAAGTATTTTCTCGATGAGCATTGTGAGGGCTTGGTCAATAGCGTACATATACTACCCTTTTTTCCTTTCAGCTCTGATGATGGTTTTTCGGTGATGGACTTCTCTAGTATTAATGAAGCCCTTGGCGATTGGAGAGATATTGAAAATATTAGCCAAGATTATCGCTTAATGGCGGACTTGGTTATTAATCACTGCTCAAGTCGTAGTTTATGGTTTCAAAATTTTATTAAGGGTCGTGGCCCTGGACATGATTATTTTTATACTGAGTCGGCAAGTGCGGACTTGACACAAGTCGTGCGGCCAAGAACCAGTGCTTTATTAAGAGAAACTCAAACAGAGCGTGGTATTCAATATGTATGGTGTACCTTTAGTCATGATCAAGTCGATTTAGATTTTAGAAACCCCGCCGTACTGGTGCAGTTTATAAAAATCATTCGCCAGTATCTGGACATGGGGGTGCGTATCTTCCGTCTTGATGCAATCGCCTTCTTATGGAAAAAAGTTGCTTCACCGAGTATTAATCTAGACGAAACTCATCAAGTTGTGCGCTTATTAAGGTTATTGATTGAGCATGCCCAAGAGGATGCGATTATTATCACTGAAACTAATATTCCAAATCGAGAGAACCTCTCTTATTTTGGTAATGCGAATGAAGCTCACTGCGTCTACAACTTTGCCTTACCACCGTTATTAGTGAATACCTTGTTAACGGGGAATAGTCATCATTTAAAGTTATGGTTGATGACGATGCCGCCAGCCCAATTGGGCACGACTTACTTTAACTTCATCGCATCTCATGATGGTATGGGTCTAAGACCCATTGAAGGTATCTTGGGGGATGAAGAGACTCAAACTTTGGTTGATAGTTTGCAAAGCTTTGGTGGTCGTATTTCTTGGCGTGCATTAGAAAATGAACAAGGTGAAGCGATACAAAAACCGTATGAAGTGAATATCGCTTTATTTGATGCCTTGCAAGGAACTATAAAAGGCAAGGATGATTTAGCCATACCTCGTTTTATTTGTGCCCATAGCATTATGTTTGGTTTAGAAGGCATTCCAGGGATTTATGTTCACAGCTTATTAGCAACGAAAAATGATTATCAGCGTATGGAGCATACAGGCCATAATCGTTCTATCAATCGCCATCAATGGCAGTTCGATGAATTAGAGGTTTTATTAAGGGATAGCTCGAGCCATCATGCAAAAGTATTTTCTGAGTTAAAGCGCTTATTATCGATTCGCCAGCAGCAGTCCGCATTTCATCCTAATGCTACGCAGTTTACTCTGCACTTAGGGGATGAGATTTTTGCTTATTGGCGGCAATCTCACGATAGAAAACAGAGTATTTTTTGTATTAGTAATATCAGTGATCAAGAGCAATCATTTATGCTGTCGGATATTAATCTAATCAGTACAGATGATTGGCATGACTTGATCACTGGTGAAAAATTGACTCGTCAAGATATGCTGATCCAGCTCACGCCTTATCAGACGATGTGGATCAGCAACGGACTAATCGTTATCGATCTTCATAGCGCTGATGCTTAAAGAAGATACCATTATCACCAAACTCCGATAATTTGAAATCAGACGTCAGTTTAATCGTACCAATCTTTTTAGCGCTATTACGGCGATCATTGGCATAACGCTTATTCCAGCGAGGGAAAATAGACGTTCGAATACTCTTACTGGTCGCATAAATATCATAAAGATCTTCACCCGCATTGAGGGTTGTTAAATCGTTACGGAAATCATGAGCACCGGTGGAGAACTTGCCTTTTACATTTTCACTCGGTACAAAATAGATTTGGGTAGGAGCTTTCGCATTACTCGCAGCACTGCCATCTTGATTCGTATCGGCCATTGCATCCACCATTAAGCGCGTTGGCTTACTGGTCACGGCAGAAAATATTAGGCTGGTACCTAGGGTCTCATTGGCTTCGGGTGAAACGTATTGAGACAGTTCGTTAGCAAAGAAATTCTGGTTGTCGCCTTGGCCTGATAATGTATAGAGAGCTGATACGTTTTCAGAGGGTTTATTATCAACAAAAGACTTCCATGCTAAGCCAGGAGCGAAACCACGGTCATTTGGGTCACCAGTCACGGATAAACGTAATAGGCCGCAGTCAGAGCCTTGGAATAGACCGGTATACTCTGAGCTATCCGCGACAAACTGAACTTTCGCGACGGCGCCATGAGCATGAATCGGTTTCTTATAACCCGGAGGGGCAACATCTTTTTGATCATTGACCTTATCCCAAAGTACGCGATTAATTAGGCCTAAAACATCAATCTTTTCGAGTGCAGGGACTTCATCCGCTTTAAACTCCGTGCGCAAAATACCGTTATTCCATAGATGCTGCTGTTTTTCACAACCGGCCCATGAATCATAATTATCAGGAATATTTAAACCCCAAGGTTTAAAGGCGTTATCCACCCCGATTAAACTGCTATTAAGTTGTGGATAATGACGGCGTAATACATCGACCATAGTATTATTTTCGACCCAGTCGATACCTTCAGCCGTATAAGTTTCATCGTTATAATGAGAGGTATAAAAACGGTCGGTAATGAGTCGACGAGAAGCATTCATGATGAAAATCTGGAAAGCGGTTTCACCAAACGCAAACCCTTCAGGGCGAATGGTTTCAGCGAGCTGACCGACTAAAGCATCAATTTGTTCCACATCGTTATTATATAAACGTTTAAGCTGCGCTAGAGTTTCAGCATTGTCAGTTAAGTCTTCGAATTTATTAATCGGCGTCAAACCAATTTGACGACGGAATTCGTTATAACGCGGAACTCCACGCTCACGATCACGAATAATATCGATGGTCGCTAAATCAATATCGCCAACTAGCGGAATTGAAAGGTTGCGCAAGAACTGTGGATAGTTATGCAGGGTTAATGAACCCGGATGAGTAATACCAAAGGAATACCATAAGCGGTTTGCACCTTGGTCACTCATGATATCTTCTGCATCGCCATCACGAGTATCTTCAATCGCAATGCGCTCACTAACAACATTAGAACCTATGTCATAAACTTCTACGTCATCACGTAAAAGAGGGTGCATACGATACACGGCCACAAACTCTTCCGTTAACGTAAAAGCCGTGCCAGCATTATCGGCTTGACGCGAACCTACCAGCCCACCAATGGCATGTTCAAGGAAAGCGGCGTCGTCTAGTTTATCTTTTAATGCCGGATTAAAGCCTAAGGTTTTTTTCACAAAAGAATCTGTTTTAGCTAAATCCTCGGCTAGCTTGGCGACACCATCTTGGAAATCATCGCGGCCTTCGCGATCCCCTAAAAGTCCCCACCAGTTTGCATACATAGCACGTTCGGTAACAGGGTTAGCAATAATCGCTGGAGTCCATTCAACGGTATGAATTTTGGCCATTAAGGCGGCGTTGATTAAGCGGGCTTTATCAAATAGCCATTGGTCGGATCGGCCTGGGTTATTGGCAGCGAGCATATCGGCAATAGCATTATGCTCCGCAACAAAGATTTGATGCAGCATGCTTAGGCCTACCCACCAGTTATCATTAAAACCAGTAATCGGTACACCTGACATAAATTCAGTCGGAATCGTATTATCGTCGTTGACGGTTAAGCGGCCCGCTGAAAATGAACGTACGGCATCAGATTGGCTTTTATTACTGCCGTATAGCTGAGATCCATCCCACCAGTGGGTATTATTATTACGGTAGCTATTAGGGTAGTGCTCTTCATCTATCGTGCGGGTTGGATCCGCTTGAGTACGTTTAATTTCAAGCTGACCAGTGCCCAGTTCATCACCCGGTGGTAGCGGAACGATGATAGGGTCACCCGCTTCACTTTGGCTATGGTCAACCCAGTCGTGTACCATAAATTGAATCCATGCCGCGGCGATAAAGTTTACCGAAGTCGCAGGTTTAAATTCATTACGGCCCATTACCGAGTTACTCACATCCCTTGGATTAGGAATTAGTAAGGAATCGGTTTCACCTTCCGCCGCTGATAATTCAACGTTGCGACCAAAGCGCCGTAAGGCAGAACCTTCCGCAGGATTTTCTAAGTTGTTACAGGTACCATCTTCAGTTCGTGCTGATAAACTGCGATCATCACAAACAATATCTTCGTTGTATTCTCCATAGCGTTCGAAATCAAATAAATTGTTATCGAACAGTTTTTCTCTTTCAAATGCGAGCACTAATAAACCGGCAAAAATGCCCAGTGTTCCAAGTTTAGTCAAAGCGGGCCACGAGACCCATACGGAATTCAACATGCGTAATCCTTAATATTATTTTTATAGTTAAAAGTAAGTATTAATCTTCATGTTTTTACGGTGAGTAACTTTCTTATTATTTTCAGCGCAAGTGATAGCGAAGACTGTGCCAAATATATTTTTACCAGATAAATCAAGGGAGGAATTATAGATGGGAAGTCAGTTTATTTTCGGGTGTTACTTTTAGTAAGTCAGGTTTTTGTAAGGTATAAACGTGAAATGACGGGTATTGAGAATAGTGTTTAATTGCTCTAAAAAACCCACAAAAATATTATTGTATTAAAGCCGACAGAATAAATTCATGAGTGTCGTGATTGTTCTAGAAGATATGCGCCTCGTAATTATTTTAGAAAAGGACTCAGCCCATAAACACCCATGGGCTGAGTTACGATATTTAAAGTTGTCGTTAAAATTAGAGAGCCGATTTGGCAGTTTGTTACTGCAGGGGTTGTGCCAATAATAAAATTGTCTTTGAAATCAGTTGGTTGCTGATTTGGTCTATACTTTAAAAGCTAATTTTGTAACGGGATGAATTCAAGTGGTGCAATGATAGGTATTTGGTGCACTGTAATTTATCAATGGATCAATAGAAGTCGAACGAATATGAAAAATAATGAACAAACTTTTATTAAGTAGGGGCTTCACCTTAATCGAGTTAATCATTGTACTGGTTATAATCGGGGTGCTGGCGGCATTTGTTTTACCTAGATTTGCTAATGTGAGTGATCAAGCTGAATTAGTTCAAGTTCAGGGGGTTGCTGGGGCTTTAAGGTCTGGAGCCTTGACAGTTAAGACTTTGTTTAACAGTCAAGGTCACTCTGTTAGGGTGCAGAACTTACCTGGTTATGGTGATGGAACAATCGATACGAATAATATTGGTTATCCCATTGGCACGACAAAGGGAAATGGTAATGAAAACATCGGAGTAGGAAATGCTGGCTGTGTAGGGGTTTGGAATGGTATTATGATTGATGCCGCCACGGTGGCCCATAATAACAATAATCAGGAGTACCGGTCTTACCGACATACTTCTAATAAGATTTGCAGTTTTGTTTATCGTGGTAGTGGCGATAACGGTAATCGAAATACCGGCTTGTTAGTGATTAAATATGACTCTCGTGATGGCTCTGTCGCGGTGTGTGGCCAGAGAGCTGATATCCCTGCCTGTTAGACTGTCGGCATTAATTTTGATTTGCAGCTGCGATCATAGTATCCGCTAAAACAGTATAAACTTCGGTCCAGGATTGCTTGATCTCCGCTGTAAAAGTTGCTCCAAGTGTTTGTGCTAACATCCATAAAATAGCTTCAGCCACCGTATTATAGTGCTGTGGGCGAACGCCGTATTGTACGTGACGGCGTCCAAGATCTTGCACGGCAGGAACTATGGCATCTAAATTATTAAGACTACTCACAGCCACGCCTAAAATTTGCATGAGCTTTTTACGTTGATCCGTCATATCACTTTTGAACATCGATTTTAAACTAGGGTCGAGTTCGAATAACTTGCTATAAAATAAAGCAGCGGCATCATCGGCAATGGGGGCAATAATATTGAACGTCCGCTGTACATTATCTATTGTGCTGGGATTCATTCTCATTCCTTAAGCAATTTGCTTTCATCATAAGCGATAACTATAAAGTCGGTATTCTTTACAGCTTAGTTAAAGAGCTCGGAATCACCATAGCTTACCGATAAAATTTATCGGAACTTATCCTTGTATTGTTTTAACAATACTAATTCCTAATCGTTTCGCCATGCGGTTCAAATTAGCTCGGTCGATTTTAAGCGTGCGAGCTGCGGCTGACCAGTTGCCATTATTCTGGCTCAGCGCATTACTTATTAGCTGGCGCTGAAAGTTTTCCGTTGCTGATTTAATTCCTATATCCGGGCTTAACGTAATGGCTTCCGGTTGTGGTTGAGGAGGGCTATCGATTGAATTTATCAGCTGTCCGATATGGCCTAATTCAATTGTGATAATGTCTCGAACAGAGGCCACAGGATGATCATTCACTTGGCTGTTTTTAGCTTTAAGTGCTGCTCGATTTATCATATGTTCCAGTTCCCGTACGTTGCCAGGCCAATCATATTGATGCAGGTACTGGCTTACGTGAGGGGAGAATTTGATTTGCTGAATACCGAGTTTACGTCGAATTTGCTCGACAAAATACCCGGCCAATAAGGCAATATCAGTGTCCCTTTCTCGTAAGGGGGGGACGTCGATAGGATAAACGGTTAAACGATGGAAAAGATCCGAGCGAAAACGACCAGCTTCTACTTCTTGGGCTAAATTGCGATTGGTCGCCGCAATGATACGCACATCAACGGTATGAGTTTTGTCTTGGCCAACCGCTTGAATCTCTTGGCTTTGCAAAGCCCGCAGTAATTTACTTTGAACCGCCAGTGGTATTTCACCAATCTCATCTAGAAATAAGGTGCCACCGTCAGCAATAGTGAATTTTCCAGATCGATTCTCATTGGCCCCGGTAAAGGCCCCTTTACGGTGACCAAATAATTCACTCTCGATTAGGTTTTCGGGTAATGCGGCGCAATTCACGTAAACCAGTGGCCCTTCGCTACGACTGGATTGCTGATGCAAGGTGCGGGCAACCAGTTCTTTACCAACCCCAGTCTCCCCAGAAATCAGCGCCGTAAAATCAGATTGAGCAACAATTTGAACTTCTTTTTTAAGCTTGTTCATTACTGGGCTGTTGCCTATAAGTTCACCACCATCTTTGATTAAGGCTTCATGGGTCAGCTCCGCAACAACTTGACGATTATGAGAGGCATGTTGCTCCAGCAGGTTTAAAGTAAGGGCCGTTTTGAGAGAGGCTGCAGACATGGCAGAAATGATATCAAGGGTACGTTGAGGAATATCATCAAAGCTATTGGGAGTTAGGCTATCTAAGGTTAATAAACCAATCAAAACACCTTCAAATAATAAGGGTAAGCCCATGCAAGAGTGCACGGGTAGATCACCCTCCGTGGCTAGTAATAAACCATCATAGGGGTCGGGTAGCTGGCTCTCACTTTCAAAGCGAACCGGCGTTGTACTGGCGCAGATTTGTTGAAAGCGAGGGTGTTGGCTAATCTCGAAACGCCTTCCTAGAGTATCTGGACTCAGGCCTTGTAAAGCTAAGGGCTTAAGACGATCACCTTGGCGAGCGAGGAGGACGACGGCGTCACAGGGTACCGTTTTACGTACTGTGGTTAGTAGACGTTCGAAGCGGTCTTTATTAATGAGTCCACTACTTAGATCGATTGCTAGTTCTATTAAAGAAGAATAAGAAATATTAGCCATAACGAGCCTAGATGAATAACAGAGTAATGAAATTAAATATAACACATGTGAGTCTTATTGACTCTTTTTATGTGTGAGTCTTTATGACTACATGATAGCGATATTATTTATAAGTTGTTGTTTTTAAAGGGTTATATTTATTGGCATACTCTTCGCTATAGCTCAAGTAAGTTTTATTTATCTTGAGGTTTATTCGTCATGTACAGCAACTTCCAATTCTCAGAGCAGCTACCAGCCATTCCTCATGCCGATCGCTTGCAATGGCTTTTAATCGCGGCGAACTGGTTAATGTTATTAGGGTTAGCAGGTACCGTCTTATCGGTAGAAGTGTGTTATGTGTTTGCCGATCATTTCAGTCTTATGACACAAGTGGTCGCCCACATTTCAACGCTAATTTTTGCTACTTTAATTAAGTTTGGCTACATCATGCGCTGCATCGCCTTAAAAGGTTTTGGTGAGCAGCTATGAATCAGTTTGTTAAAGCGCCTTTATGGAGTCTCGCTTTTCGGCCTTTCTTTCTTCTCGCGAGTTTAGCTTCGGTATTAAGTCTCTGCATTTGGTTGGTCTATCTCAACTATGGATTGCTATTGAATCAGCAACAGATACTTCCTGCGGTAGTGTGGCATATACATGAGATGTTCTTCGGCTTTACCTTAATGGTTGCTGTCGGATTTTTATTAACCGCCGTGCAAACCTGGACTGGGTTAAAAAGCTTACAAGGGTATTCATTATTAGTTTTAAGTCTCATCTGGATCAGCATTCGATTATTACTGCTAGCGGACAGAGCTTACTTACCTGGGTTGTTGGTTTTGCAGCTTATCTGGTGGGTAATTGTTTTTTTTAGTTTCTCTCGTTTAATCATTAAAGCGCGCAGCCAAAGAAATTATATTTTCTTACCACTACTTTTTAGTTTAATGCTTTTACAGTTGAATTTTATTTATTGGGGGAGCTTGGGGGAGGTAGAACTCGTCATACATTTAGCCCGTAGTAGCATATTAATTTTTTCAATTATTGTTAGCCTTATTGCGGGACGTATTATTCCGCTCTTTACCCGCAATGGATTTTTATCGGTGCAGATTAAAGGAAAAATTAAATCAACACCTAGGCTTGATTGGGCGCTACTCATATTTTCAATATTGGGGGCGAGTAATTTTTTAATCAGTTATTTTTATATCATGCCTATTAGCCCTGCGTGGGCATTATTAATAGTCGGTGTACTTCACCTTATTCGATTAAGCCAGTGGGCGGGTATTTATACACTGAATAATCCACTGCTTTGGTCATTGCATGCATCTTACCTATGTTTAGCCAGCGGTTTGTTATTAATAGCGATCAGCTTTTATAGCGACCTCGTGAGGATTGCAGATGCCTTTCACTTAATTACTTTAGGTGTGTTTGGCGGCATGATTTTAGCGATGATCAGTCGAGTATCCCTTGGTCATACTGGACGCCCTATGCAGGTTAATAGTTGGATGGCATTGGCATTTTCTATGATTTTTATCGCTGCCATACTCCGCACTGTGCTTGCCATGATAGGGCAGCCGTTATGGGCTTGGAATAGCTCAGCCATATTATGGGTTGCCGCTTTTTCAATCTTCTTACGTTTCTATATTCCTATATTAATAACTCCAAGTTTGGACAGTTCTAGCTTCAAAAACGTTAGTTTAAAAGTAACTAGGCCCTAAACCGTATTAAAAATAGCTCGCAGAAGCGAGTGATAATGAATTAATAAACTCAGACCAGAAAGAGAAGTAAAGCATGTTAAATAATCAACAAATAGAATTGGTGAAAAGCACCATACCGTTATTAGAATCAGCTGGAACGGCGATCACGGAACATTTTTATCAGCGGATGTTTAGTCATAACCCTGAGTTACAACATATTTTCAATATGAGTAACCAGCAATCTGGCCGCCAGTCATTTGCTCTGTTTTCGGCGATTGCAGCGTATGCAAAACATCTAGATGATCTAGAAAATCTACTATCCATGGTAGAGCGTATTGCCCATAAGCACACCAGTATGAATATTCAACCCGCGCACTATGACATTGTTGGCTTACATCTCATTGAGACATTGCGTGAATTAGCACCACAGCAATTTACTGCCGATATCGAAGCAGCTTGGCTAGCGGCTTATCAAATGTTGGCAGGTATTTTTATCGATAAAGAAGCGGGCTTATATTATCAGCGTGATAATGCCCTTGGGGGTTGGAAAAATGCTCGCTTATTTAAGTTAGTTGAAAAACGGATAGAGTCTGAGTTGGTTAAAAGTTTTATTTTTGAGCCCGTTGATGGCGGTCCAGTGATTGGCTATCAAGCGGGTCAGTATTTAGGAATAGAAGTGGAACCGAAAGAAGGTGAATTCCGGGAGATTCGTCAATACTCATTATCGGATAGCGCCAATCACCAGAGCTACCGTATTTCGGTGAAGCGAGAATTAGAGGGCAAGCCAGGCATCGTTTCAAACTACTTACATGATGTTTTAAGGCTGGGTGACGAAGTCAAACTTTATGCCCCAACGGGGGACTTCTTTTTGAAGAAGTCCACCGCTCCTGTGGTATTGATTTCAGCGGGGGTAGGATTAACGCCAATGCAAGCTATGTTGGAAACCTTGATCTCACAGCAAGAAAGCCCGTCTACGGATATCAGTTTTTTGCATGCGTGTGAAAACGTGGCTCAGCACTCATTTCGAAAACGACATGATGAGCTGGCAGAGCAAGGAAAGGTGAAGAACTTTATTTGGTATAAGTCGCCAGATAACGATTCTGCGCTGCAAGGTTATATGGATATCGGCAAGATAGCGGATCAGCTTCCTCTAAAGGTCGCCGACTTTTACTTGTGTGGTCCAGTCGCGTTTATGCAGTTTGCTAAACAGCAACTGGTTGCTTTGGGAGTCAGCGACGACAGAGTGCATTATGAAGTGTTTGGTCCCCACGAAAGCTTTTAAGACCTGATAGACATCAAGTCAGCTGCGAAAGTCTGGCTTGATGGATTGAACTTTTGGCTTGATGGAGTATCATAAAGCTTATGACATCGTCTCTTAACAAGATTTTTTCTCAAGCTCAATTGATTAGCCGTAAGCGCCTAGCGCTGACCTTGCTAATATCGTTTTTCTTGACCTACATGGGTCAGGCATTTGCGTTGCCTATGGCTTGTGATATGGCGAATGGTGATAACGATACGGGTGAAACAAATTCAGAGGTTTCTCCTTGTCATAGCATGCAAGCTAATCCAAAAGTGTTGCTAGAAGCGCAAGCCAGCAGTATTAGTATCGTGATGGATTGTTGTGATCAAACGGATGCTTCAATCACCCACGACTGTGCGTGTCCCGATAGTGGCTGCGGCGCCTCCTTGACCTTTATTCTCAATGTATCCTCAAGTTCACTGGCGATCAGTGAGCAAGCGCTTTACTTCTCCTCTCCCCGTTTTTTGAGTCAGATTGACTCGGCATTATTCCGCCCTCCCATTGCTTAATACTTAAATTCTAAGATCTTTCCAAGCCTTATGATGGGGTTGGAGTCCGTATATTGTTTTGAGTATTTACCATGAAAAATTTATTAAGCATGCTTTTTGGCATTGCCATTACCTTAATCGTATTAGTTGTTAGCCCAGAATATAGGGTGTTATTGAATGATTCTGTATCATTGGATTCTGAGGTAGAAGCTCCTACACTTGAGCCAGAAATTCTCTATTGGGTAGCGCCGATGGATGCCAACTTTCGCCGTGATCAGCCTGGAAAATCCCCTATGGGCATGGACCTTGTTCCTGTGTATGCCAGTGCTAATAATGAATCCGGCGTAGTTACAATCTCATCGTCAGTCAGTAGTCAAATCGGGGTTAAAACGGCGCAAGTTCAATGGTCACTGCCAAGGTTAGAGTTTATAAGCAGCGGCCAAGTTAATTACGCCAAAGAAAGTTTGGTTCACCTTCATGCGCGCACCAGCGGCTGGGTAGAAAAACTTTATGTTAGTGATATGGGTGAGCGGGTAAAAAAAGGCCAAGCCTTGTACGGTATTTATTCTTTAGAATTTATCGATGCCCAAGAAGATTTTATTCGAGCATTAAATGCTCAAGATGACAGTTTAATTCGAGCAGCGAAGAACCGTTTAAAGGCATTGCGAATCGATGATAAGGTCATCTCAAACCTAAAGCGTACCAAGCGCGCTAATCAAATTACCACCTTCTATGCGCCGCAAGACGGTTATATCGAACAGCTGAATATTAATGAAGGTATGTATGTAAGCCCACAGAATGCTTTATTAACCATTGCTGATTTAAGCCAATTGACGGTGGATGTTGAATTAGATCACCAGCGTGCGGCTTGGTTGAGTCAGTACCCCGGTGAAATAAATTGGATGTTACATTCCGAGCTGATGCCGACTCAAGCATGGGTAGGAAAGCTTGATTACATTTATCCCATGCTGAATGAGACATTACGTACGATTCGTGTGCGCCTGCTGGTGGATAATAAAAACCAACTATTGAAACCCAATATGTGGTTAAACCTCAAAGGTGAGATCAATGCCAAAGAAAAAGCCTTATTAATACCTTCGCCAGCGTTAATTCGTACCCAGCAACAGCAGCGCGTTGTTTTAGCCCTTGGGGATGGCAAGTTCAAATCCGTTGCGGTCAATACCGGTCGTTTCTTTAATCAGCAGGTTGAAGTATTAAGTGGTTTGCAGGCTGGGGATAAGATAGTGACCAGCGCACAATTCTTGATTGATTCTGAATCGAATATCGACTCTGACTTGCTGCGTATAGAGTCTAATAATGAAGGAATGAAAGCAGAAATGAAAGGAGAGATGAAAAGAGGCCTGAAAGATGATTAATAAAATTATTCATTACTCCATCCTCAATCGACTCTGGGTGTTATTAATCACAGGGCTCATTATATTAGCGGGCAGCTTGGCGATTAAACATACGGCGGTCGATGCGATTCCTGACCTGTCTGATGTGCAGGTGATTATAAAAACATCCTATCCGGGGCAAGCGCCTCAGGTTGTACAAGATCAAGTAACCTATCCACTCACCACCGCTATGCTATCGGTTCCTGGTGCAAAGGATGTACGTGGTTATTCCTTCTTTGGCGACTCTTATGTCTATGTGATTTTTGATGATGATCGCGATTTATATTGGGCGCGCAGTCGGGTATTAGAATATTTAAGCCAAGTCACAGACAAACTTCCGGATAACGCAAAGCCTCAGTTAGGGCCCGATGCAACCGGTGTAGGCTGGGTCTATATCTATGCCCTGCGTGATAAAAGCGGAGACATGGATTTAGCTGAACTGCGTTCATTACAAGACTGGTTTTTAAAATATGAGTTGCAAACCGTTGCCGGGGTTTCTGAAGTCGCCGCGATTGGTGGCATGGTCAAACAATATCAGGTTCAAGTTGATCCACATAAGTTACGCGCTTATGGTATTCCATTGTCTTTATTACAAACGGCTATTCAGCAAGGCAACCAAGAAGTGGGCGCATCGGTTATAGAAATGGCCGAAGCGGAATATATGATTCGTGCTACAGGATATATTAGTCGTCGTGAAGATTTAGAAAATATTCCGTTAGGGGTAGTTAATAATGGTCAGGCACTCTTTTTAAGTGATGTGGCTCAGATTATCGAAGGGCCGCAAATGCGCCGGGGTATTGCTGAGCTCGACGGAGAAGGAGAAACCGTGGGGGGCATTATTGTGATGCGCTCCGGTGAAAATGCGCAAAAAACGATTACTGCAGTAAAAAATAAATTAGCGCAATTAAAGGCTGGGCTACCCGAAGGCGTCGAAGTTGTTACAGCTTATGACCGCTCTGATTTAATTAATTCAGCCATAGATAATTTATGGCAAAAACTCAGTGAAGAGCTGCTTATGGTAGCGCTTGCGTGTATTTTATTTTTATTCCATGTGCGCTCAGCACTGGTGGCTATTATCAGTTTACCCATCGGTATTCTAATCGCCTTTATCATCATGTATGCCCAAGGTTTAAACGCAAATATCATGTCGTTAGCGGGCATCGCTATTGCCATTGGCGCGATGATTGATGGTGCGATTGTGATGATAGAAAATATGCACAAACATATGGAACGTTCTGCATTAAAAGGTGAGCCGCTCACAGATGGCAATCGTTGGCAGCTGGTTGCTAAAGCGGCTAGCGAAGTAGGGCCGTCATTATTTTTCAGTTTATTGATTATTACGGTGAGCTTTTTACCGGTTTTTACCTTAGAGGCTCAAGAAGGAAAACTGTTTGCGCCGTTGGCTTATACTAAAACCTATGCCATGGCCGCCGCCGCAATTTTAGCGATTACCTTAGTGCCGGTTTTAATGGGCTACTTTATTCGTGGCAAGATAATCAGTGAACATAAAAATCCGCTAAACCGTTTATTGATCGCCAGTTATAAGCCGTTATTAACAAGCGTGCTTAAGTTTCCTAAGTTAACTCTAATGGCTGCCTTAGCTATTATGCTAGCGACGCTTTATCCCGCCAGCAAAATTGGCAGCGAGTTTATGCCCGATTTGGATGAAGGCGATCTTATGTATATGCCGACCACTTACGCCGCATTATCGGTGGGTAAAGCTCGTGAAATTTTACAGCAAACGGATAAGTTAATTGCTACTGTGCCAGAAGTCGAACATGTATTTGGTAAGATAGGCCGTGCGGATACCGCGACCGACCCCGCGCCATTAACCATGATAGAAACCTTTATAAAATTAAAACCAAAAGATCAATGGCGCGAAGGCTTAACGGCTAAAAAATTACGTGATGAATTTGATCAACTGATTCAATTTCCAGGCTTAACCAATGCTTGGGTCATGCCGATTAAAACTCGTATCGACATGTTGGCGACGGGTATTAAAACGCCAGTAGGCATAAAGGTCTCAGGACAGGACCTTACCGTGATACAAGATATTGGTATGCAATTGGAGCAAGTATTAGCCGAAGTAAAAGGCACGGCTTCAGTTTATTCAGAACGGGTAGTCGGTGGACGCTATATTAAAATTGATATTCAGCGTCGCCAAGCTGCTCAATATGGCATGAGTATTAAAGATGTGCAGCAAATTATAAGCAGCGCGATTGGTGGAAAAAATATTGCCGAATCAGTAGAAGGGGATAAACGCTATCCTATTAATCTACGTTATCCACAGCATTATCGAGATTCTCCTGAGCAGCTTAAACGATTGCCGATTGTGACTCCGTCTAAAGATGGCATGGGCCATAATATTACCTTAGCCGATGTGGCCAGTATCCGTATTGAAGATGGGCCGCCGATGATTAAAAGTGAAAATGCGCGCATCAATGGTTGGACGTATATCGACATCGAAACTAGTGGCCCTAATGCAATGGACATAGGGAGCTATGTGAATAATGCTCAGCAGTTAATCAATGAAAAAATAGAGCTCGGGGAGTTGAAGATGCCAGCGGGTTATTCTCTTCGCTGGGCGGGCCAATATGAATATATGCAGCGCGCCAAAGAGAAGCTGAGTTACGTCGTGCCATTAACATTAGGTATTATTATTTTATTGCTGTATTTAAATTTTCGTAATAGTCGTGATGTGATTCTGATTTTATTAACCCTTCCCATGGGTCTAGTCGGGGGCATATTAATTATGTCGTACTACCAGTTTAATTTTTCCGTTGCGGTGGGGGTCGGCTTTATTGCATTAGCGGGAGTCGCGGCAGAAACTGGAGTGATTATGCTGCAGTATTTAAAGCAGGCCATTAATGACGATAAACCAGAGAATAAGCCGCAATTGCAAATGGCTATTTTAGACGGTGCACTAAGACGTGTTCGCCCTGTGATGATGACGGCGATTGCAACCATCGCGGGTTTAGTTCCTGTAATGTACGGCACAGGGGTTGGTTCAGAGGTGATGAGCCGAATTGCTGCCCCTATGTTAGGGGGAATGATTAGTGTCTTGATACTGACGTTATTGCTATTGCCAGTGGCCTATTATCAGGCGGTTTCTTTGGTTAGCTTAAATAAGCGTGAAATCTGAGTATCCTTGGAAAAACTCATCTTGAAATCAATATTTCAGTATTTGCTTATGCAGGTGCTGAAATATAAGCACCTGCATAAGGCTCAAGCTAAAGAACTCGAAAACAAAACTCGTTGACATAATCCTTTTGATTATTATATTGTACGCAATATAATTTTAAGCAATATTAATTAACCTGTGGAAAATTAACGATGAATAGCCAGAAACTATTAACTAAGGTTGCAGCCATGCTGCTGTTATCTTTGGCCAGTATTGGGACCGTTACCGCTGAAGAAGGTCAGCTTGAGGTTTCGGCCGATACCTTTAGTTGTATCCGTGATATGACTAGGGTTCGGGGTTTTTATGTGGATAACCTAAAGGGTGATTTAGACGCTACTCTTGCCGTTGCGAATTCAGAAACTGGAGGTATCTACCCTCCTGGTTCTGTTGTGCAATTAGTACCGGGAGAGGTGATGATAAAGCACGAAGAAGGTTATAGCCCTGCCACAAAAGGTTGGGAGTTCTTTGAGCTAGATGTTTCTGAAGAAGGGTCTGAAATTAGAAAGCGTGGCTTTGTTGATGTGGTAAACCGTTTTGGCGGTAATTGTTTTGGCTGTCATATCCAGGCTAAGCCTCAGTGGGATATGATCTGTGAAGATACTCATGGCTGTGAAACGATTCCGATCACTAAACAAGTGATCGATCTTATTCAGAGAACGGATCCTCGCTGTAAAGATAATGAAGAATTGAGTGCGAGTGAATCTTACGAACTGTTTAAGCTGAAATTAAAAGTAGAAGTTGGAACTGCCATTGGTACCGTAAAAGAAATGATGTAAGCATAAAAATTTGAATAAAGGATCGAGCGAAGCTTGATCCTTTATTCTTCAGAATAGCGCTGTATCCCACTAGTATTTTACTCTTGGCTAATAATACGTTTAGCTTGTGTTTGAAGTGCGATCTGTTTTTTCGGTATCCACCAAGAGCTTGTTGCTACGGCCTCGGTTGTATTAATTAACTGTCCTATTTGTGGCAAGAGAAGTGTGACATTATTCTCTTGCGCGAGTTTCGTTATTTTTTCCATTGGATCAAACCAAGCGTGAGTCGATAAATCAAAAGTGCCGTTATGAATAGGCACCATTACTTTACCTCTTACATCTTTAAACGCTTGCAAGCTATCCTCTGGCATCATGTGAATATCACGCCATAATTCGTTATAAGCACCACACTCCATAAAGGCATAATCGAAAGGACCGTACTTTTCACCAATGTCTTTAAAGCCTGGGAAGTAACCTGTATCACCACTGAAATAGAGCGAATGCTGTTGGTTGCGAATTACCCAAGAGCTCCATAGCGTTTTATCGGTGTCGGTAATGCCGCGGCCGGAGAAATGCTGTGCCGGTGTTGAAATTAATTCAACATCATTGAGCTTAATATTTTGCCACCAATCTAATTGAGTAATTTTACTTTCATCCACCCCCCAAGCCATTAATTTATCACCAATGCCTAATGGCACGACAAAGTGATTCACCTTTTCTTTAAGTTGCTTAATACTGCCTTCATCGAGGTGATCGTAATGGTTATGAGAAATAATCACCGCCTCAATTTCTTTGATGCTATCAATGTCCATGGGGACTGGGTGAAAACGTTTCGGTCCTAACCATTGCACTGGAGAAACGCGCTCACTAAATACGGGGTCGGTTAAAAAGTATTTCCCCGACATTTGAATTAATAAAGTCGAGTGCCCTAAGCGTGCGAAATTTAATGCTGTATTATTTTCTAGATTAAATTTGTCGACAGTTAATTCTTGTATGGGAGGAGCGACTTTAGGGACAGACTTGTCTGATTTATTATTAAAATAGTCTTTCATAATGGCCCATGTTTTTCCCCATTCAAAGACTTGGGTTTGTTGTTTATTACGAAACTTACCCTCAGAAAATTGTGGTGAAGTTTGAATACGACTAATCTCTTGATCAGAGCTATTGGGGTAGGTTGCGCAGCTGGTCATAAAGACTCCAGATAAAAGTAAACCGAAGGTGAGTGTTTTATGTTTTGTTAACTTTTTAATCATAATGGTCTCCTTTGCTATATTTAAACCGACTAGTCAGTCAGTTTGTATTCATAATAAAAAGCCGATAAAGGCTTTTATGTTATTTGTTTTCTTACTGGTTATTTAAATTTAGCCAGCACGCTCCAAAAGGAGGTGAATAGTTTTCTTTGTATTTCACTGTCTTGCCATAACTCGGGTTGCTGTAAGAAATAATTACAACTCGCGAAGATATGGCTCGTGGTTAGGCTGAGTATAAGGTCTAGTGGTAAGTCGTAAAATAAACCTTCTTCAATACCTTGGGTAAATAGCGCTTGATAGTCAGCAAAAGCGGCTTCTACTTTTTCATGGGTATTATTCGCAATCAAAGCCGACTCGCCAAATTGAGACAAAAAGCGGAATTCTTCAGGGTGCTCTAAAACCCAGTCAATCATGCTAGACCAGAGCGCTTTAATTTGAGTCTTTAAACCATTTTCGGTATTACCACTAAGATTGGTTGCTAGCGCTGTTTTCGCGGCTAAATGTTCCAGCATGGCAAACTTAACCTCTAAGTAGAGGGCATTGATCAAATCTTCTTTGGTTTTGAAGTGATGAAATAGGGTGCCTGTAGCCACCTCAGCCGATTTTGAGATCGCTGATGTGGGGGTCTTATCAAAGCCATTCTCAATAAAGAGGCTTAAGGCTGCTTTTAATATTTGTTCTCGTTTGGACATTTATCTCACTTAATATCGCACTAAACCGACTGATCAGTCTATTTTGGTCCAGTTATATTTTGAGTGCAATAACTTTTTCTTCTCAGTTCCAGTTCAATTGTGACTTTCTCTTATTTGCTGAGGTTTTCTGCCAGAAAATCAATCAATAGCCTGACCTTGCTGGCTAAGAATTTATTCTGTGGATATAACGCCCAAATACCTTCTTGCTCCCTTTGATATTCACCCAGCAATACTTCGAGTTCACCTTGCTCGATATGTTTCTGCAAATAGTATTCCGGTAGCTGAACGATTCCTATGCCGTTAAGTGCGGCATCCACTAGTCCCAATCCACTGTTGCAGCGTAAGCTACCACTAACGCGAACATTTTTATTTCCTGTACCTTTACCGCTATCGGTCTCTTTAAAAGACCAGACATCCGCACTGCCTAATAAGCAGTTATGTTGTTTCAGATCGAAGATGCTCTCAGGTTTACCGTTATGTTTAAGATAGCTAGGTGCTGCGCAAACAAAGTGTTGGCGAGAAGAGATACGTTTCGCGATGAGACTGGAATCATCAAGCTGACCTAAGCGAATAGCGAGATCATAGCCTTCCTCAATCAGATCAATGCGTTGATTACTCAGCTGGATTTGTATCTCTACTTGGGGATAACGTAATAGAAATTGATTAACTAAGGGAATGATATGACGTTCGCCATACGTCACCGGGGCCGATATCTTGATTTTCCCCTGTGGTATCGACTGTCGATTCGTTAGTGAGCGCTCAGCGACCTCTAAACCATCAAGAATACTGCGGCATTGTTGGTAGAATAGTTGCCCCTCTTCGGTGAGGGTTACTTTACGCGTCGTGCGATAAAATAGTTTGGTATTCAACCGCTGTTCTAATTCGCTGACTTGGCGGCTAACCTGGGCCGTTGAGATGAGTAACTTTTTTGCCGCTTGGGTGAAGTTGCCACTTTCGGCCACCGAAGTGAACTCACAAATTCCCTGCCATTGCATGTTGCTCATAATCATAGCCTTTATAATTGTTACTACTGAGTAAAAGTGACTTGCAGAATTTCCATATTATCATTGTCATAGAAATAATTATAATAAATTCAATATCTACAAATGAGCAGTAAGATGAGCAGCTATTCTTAATGGCATTCTCATCCCACTTGCATTCAACCTAACTAGTAATAAATACAAATATTCAGAGGCTAACCGTTATGACTGACCAATTTATTAAATCAAAAGCCGCCATCGCTTGGGGCCCAAACCAACCACTATCGATTGAAGAAGTGGATGTTATGTTGCCAAAAGCCGGTGAGGTCCTAGTACGTATCGTTGCCAGTGGAGTGTGCCATACCGATGCGTTTACTCTATCCGGTGAAGATCCAGAGGGTATTTTTCCAACGATTTTAGGTCATGAAGGGGGCGGTATCGTTGAACAAGTGGGGGAAGGGGTCAGCAGTGTTGCTGTGGGTGATCATGTTATCCCACTCTACACCCCAGAGTGTGGTGAATGTAAATTCTGTTTATCGGGTAAGACGAACTTGTGCCAACAAATTCGAGAGACCCAAGGAAAAGGTTTGATGCCAGATGGCACGACGCGCTTCTATAAAGACGGCCAGCCAATTTATCACTACATGGGTTGTTCAACTTTCTCCGAGTACACGGTATTACCAGAGATCTCGCTAGCGAAAGTCAACAAAGATGCGCCGCTTGAAGAAGTTTGTCTATTAGGTTGTGGTGTCACCACGGGCATGGGCGCGGTAATGAATACAGCGAAAGTACAAGAAGGGGATACCGTTGCCATCTTTGGTATGGGCGGTATTGGTTTGAGTGCTGTGATTGGTGCTGCTATGGCAAAAGCCAGTCGAATTATTGCCATCGATATTAACGAATCTAAATTTGAGTTGGCCAAGCAGTTAGGCGCAACCGATTGCATTAATCCAAAGAATTTCGATAAACCGATTCAAGAGGTTATCGTCGAATTAACCGACGGTGGTGTGGACTTCTCCTTTGAATGTATTGGTAACGTTGATGTGATGCGCAGCGCATTAGAATGTTGTCACAAAGGTTGGGGGGAATCGGTAATCATCGGTGTCGCTGGTGCTGGGCAGGAGATTTCAACTCGACCTTTCCAGCTGGTCACTGGACGAGTCTGGCGCGGAACCGCCTTTGGTGGCGTTAAAGGTCGCAGTGAATTACCAGATTACGTAGAGCGCTATCTTGCCGGTGAGTTTAAGTTAAGTGATTTTATTACTCATACTATGGCTCTTGAAGGTATTAATGAGGCTTTTGATTTAATGCATAAAGGTGAAAGTATTCGTACGGTGATCCATTTTGACAAATAATTCAGTTTCTAATGGACTTGAGCAAGTTAGTAGCCAGCGTGTATTCGCTGGTGAACACAAGCAGTTTAGTCATTTTTCATCGAGACTAAATTGCAACATGCGCTTTGCAATTTTTTTACCGCCTCAAATTTCTAATGGTGAAAATGTCCCCGTGCTTTATTGGCTATCTGGCTTAACCTGTACGGATGAAAATTTCATGCAGAAAGCCGGTGCTTTTCGTAAAGCGGCTGAGTTAGGTATTGCTATTGTTGCTCCGGATACAAGTCCTCGCGGTGAAGGTGTAGCAGATGATGAAAACGGGGCTTATGACTTAGGTTTAGGGGCTGGTTTTTATCTTAACGCTACCGAAAAACCTTGGGCGCAGCACTATCGCATGTACGATTATGTGGTGGATGAATTGCCGGGGTTAATTGAAGCTAATTTTCCTGTGTCGAATAAACGCGCGATCAGTGGCCACTCAATGGGAGGTCATGGCGCTTTAACCATTAGCTTACGTAATCCTGATCACTACGTCTCGGCTTCTGCATTTAGTCCTATTTGTCATCCGGTGGAATGCCCTTGGGGACAGAAAGCGTTTAAAGCGTACTTAGGCGATAATCAAGAGAGTTGGCAACAATACGACGCGAGTTTATTGATGGCGCAAATATCTGATCAAGCTAAGCAGACGCCGACTTTAGTTGATCAAGGTAGTGATGATAATTTTTTAGCCGAGCAATTAAATCCAGAAAGTCTAAAACGTGCGGCTAAGGAAAGCGACTACCCCTTGCACCTCAATATGCGAGATGGCTATGACCATAGTTATTTCTTTATTGCGAGTTTCATTGAGCAACACTTGGAATATCATGCTCAGTTTTTATTTGAACGTAAATAAAATTACGAATAAAAGATTAACGTCGAAATAGTTTTGGCGTTAATCTTTGAATAGAAAATATCCATACTTAATGAGCGTAATGGGTCATTAATTCAGTACGTCGTTATTTGTCTTCAGCGATTAATTTTATAATTCTCTTATTAACTTTACTTCTTTCTATTTATCTTCTTATATTATTTAAATAACTGGCTTTAGAGCAATAACGATCGGCTTAGATGTCATTGATCAAAAGCTATTGTTCAGTCAGTGTTTAAGTAGGTCTGATTGCAGTCGTAGTGACCTTAAATTCCACAGAGTTCTCTCTGTGAAAAAATAAAAATAATATGGATTAATTATGAAAAAAATTCTATTTTTCGTTGTTTCTATTGCGGTAATGACTCTATCAACCAATGCAAGCGCTTGGTGGTGGTCTAAACCTTCGACTTACACTCAGACCAAGCACCCAATTGTATTGGTTCATGGCCTCTATGGCTTTGATGATATTTTGGGCATGGAATACTTTTATAAAGTACCAGCAGAGCTGCGTAAAGATGGCGCTGAGGTTTACACGGTGACCGTCGCTCAAGCGAACAGTACCGAAGTAAGGGGCGAACAATTGTTAGCTCAAATGGAAGATATTCTAGCCGTATCAGGGGCACAAAAACTCAACCTGATTGGCCATAGTCATGGTGGGCCAACGATCCGTTATGCGGCCTCAGTTCGTCCAGATATGGTTGCGTCAGTGACTTCAATTGCTGGTGTTAATAAAGGAACTCCTGTCGCCGATAAAATGTTAGCCGCTTCAAATGGTTCCGCCGTATTCTCTGGCTTGATTGAATTCGCGGGTAATTTATTGGGTAATGTTATCGATCTTTTCTCCAGCGGTGATTACGACCAAGATGTTATGGCGGTGATGAGTTCGTTGAGTACTGAAGAAACAATGAAGTTTAATCAGCGCCATCCTCAGGGTGTACCCACCACGGCGTGTGGTGAGGGAGCTTATAGCGTTGAGGGAATTCATTATTATTCTTGGACAGGTATTCAGCCCGTTACAAATATCTTTGATCCTATTGAAGCTTTGTTTGCAGTCACTAGCCAGTTCTTTGATAAAGGCGTTGATAATGACGGTTTGGTTGGTCGCTGTAGTTCGCACCTTGGTATGGTGATTCGTGATGATTTTAAAATGAATCATCTGGATGAAGTAAACTTAATGCTGGGTATCCATCACTTGTGGTCAACTGATCCACTAACGGTATTTCGTACTCACGCTAATCGCTTGAAAAATCAGGGCTTATAAATAACTGAAGGGAGTCGAGACGACGGAGTCTCGGCTTTCATTAAGTTTAAAAAAGGATATCCTGTGCGTAATCGACTGTTAAAATATTTTCTTCCACTTTTCTTAATCGGTCTGTTTATATTTCAGAGCGATTATTTTGTTAATGTAATTCGTATTGACGCTGATAACCCTAGTCAGTTTTTATCCGTTTCAAGTTCAGCTGAGGCCATTGCGTTAACGGATTTACCGAAGTCATTAAGGTTAACTCAAATCGATGGTGAACTAGAGGTTGATAGTGAAGGTGATTTAATCATTTCGGGGCAAATAAAAAATCTTTTCGATTATTTCTTGATGACTCTTGGTGAAGAGGAACTGGATGAAATATTGCTTAGAATTAATGCCCATTTATCTTCTCAATTGAAAGAACCTGCGCTCTCTCAGGCGAAGACGGTTTTAACGCAATATATAGACTATAAAAGTAATATGGTTGCTTTGAATGAATCATACAGTGATCAAGCTGATTTATTAGGCGGTGAGTTTGAAAAGCTTCAGCGTCAACTGGATATGCAAGCTCGCCTACGTAGAGAAGTAATGGACCCCGATATTGTGCAAGCCTTCTTTGAGTTTGATGAGGAGTATGATCAATGGTCACTAGATCGCTTGAAAATTGGAGCCGACGAAACGCTGTCCATTGATGAGAGAAATCAATTACTCAGCCAAATGGATAAGCAATTACCGGAAGATGTTCGGCTTTTAAAAGAAGGCAAATATCAACCGCAGGAATTTCGTCAACTGCAAGATACTCAGACGTTCGCTTCCGAGGAAGAAAAATACACCTTCTACCAGCAAGAGTTAGGCGAAGAGGCAGCGCAACGATTGCAGCGTTTGGATGAAACTCGCCAACAATGGCAAGCTAGACTGGACGACTATTTTACCCAAAAGCAGAGCATTTTATCTGTGGAGGGGTTGGATCAGAGTGATAAGAATACCGCGGTTATTGATTTAAAAGAGAGTTTGTTTTCAGAGAATGAACAGCGACGTTTGATTGCTCTTGAGCAGATGAAAAATACTGCGCGTAATTAATGGGGTTTATCCATTAGAATAAAAATTATCAATTTCATTATGAATATTAAGGTTATTTTCCGATATAGGGTAATAACCTTAATATTAATCAGGTGTTCATTCATAGGCTCAACTATGCTTTGACCATAGTTATCAAAAAGTTTTATCCCTATGGTCAAAGAATACAGCCCAGTTAAGTCCGCTATTACCTCTTCGCAAGTTGCGGGTGAGCTTTATCGTGCCAGTGGCATTGCAAGGCAACTATCGTTAGCGGCGAAGAATTCTCAAGCGGTGGTGCATCGAGCGGGTAGCAAGGTCGCGGGATTAAAGGTTATCTCAGAATACTTTGCTGATTTAGCATTAAAGACGATCAAGCTGGCGGAAGAAATCAATCGAATATCATTAGATATCTCTCATATGGCAGTAGAACGCTGGCGCCAAAATACCCTCGTTGGACATTTATTTGATAGCCAAGAAAAAAATGAGAATGAGAAGGTTGACCAAATTATTCATGTTACTAAGCGAAAACAGCTGGATATTAATAATCGCTTTAATATTGAAATTCGCAGCTTAGAAAGCCAATTAGAAGAAATTCAACAGTACATGCAGGCCAGTCGTGTCGTCGCAGTATCCTTTCGTTTAGAAGCAACACAAACTGATGAGTATCAGGGGATATTGGAAGACATGGCGAACAATATTGATATTTTTTCAGAAAAAATCAAACAGCATGTACTTGATGCAAAATCTCATATTGATCGTTTATTAATGTCGAATATTTAAGAGGAAGCTCTTAAGCAAGGAATGAAAAATGGAAGCTAAATTATTATTTGATGATAAACACCAGTGGTATGTGTTTGCACGCGATCCAGATAAGCCCGATAAAATTATTGATACTAACCAATATATGGTAGTGAGTGGTAAAGAGTCTTTGGTATTGGACCCAGGCGGAATTGAAATATTCTCTTCTATGCTTTCGACGATATTAAAGTTCATACCGATTGAACAAGTGACGCACTTATTTGCTTCCCATCAAGACCCCGATATCATTTCTTCACTGGGTATGTGGGATCAGGTCATTCCTCATGCCAAACTTTATACTCCAGGATTGTGGGAAGGCTTTATTCGCCACTTTGGTTGTGAAAATATTGAATTTTGTGGCATTGAAGATGGCGGAGGTGAGTTAAAAATTGGGGAGACGGTATTGCAGTTTATCCCTGCCCATTATTTGCATTCATCAGCCAATTTTCATGTTTATGATCCGGTTGCAAAGATTTTATTTTCCGGTGATATCGGTGCAGCATTAGAGCCCCAAGACAGTTCGTTATTTATTGAAAACTTTGACACTCATTGTGACAAGATGAGATTCTTCCATCAACGCTGGATGCCGAGTAACGAAGCGAAAGCCCATTGGTTGAATCGGGTGCGTAAATTAGACATTGAAATGATGCTACCCCAACACGGTCGGATCTTTCGCGGCAAAGAAGTGGGTCAGTTCATGGATTGGTTCGAAGCTCTCAACGTAGGGATTGCGCTAGATAACAGCTAGTCATTTCTTTATACTATTGAGCTCAATTTTGACCCTATTTAATCGGATTCAACGGCTTTATGAGCACAAAACAATACCATCACGGTGATTTAAAGGCCTCTTTGATCGCCGCCGCAAATGCCATATTACTGCGTGATGGTGCAGATGCTTTATCCCTTAGAGCGATTGCCGCAGAAGTTGGGGTCTCTCATATGGCCCCTTATGCCCACTTCAAAAATAAAAAAGAACTGATTAAAAGTATTGCCGAAGCAGGTTTCGTATTGATGGCTGATACGATGGAAGCGGTTGCGATTGAATCAAAAGCCAAGAAAAGTTTAACCCCAGGGGAATTGGTATTAGCGTATGGCGCAAGCTATTTAGAGTTTGCGACGTCTAATCCTCAGCTTTATCGTTTGATGTTAGGTCAGGTGGAAACGACAGGGCGTAAGAATAAAAAAGAAGTGTCTGATGATGCGGTTAGCAGCTCCTTTTTAGAGAGCAGTAAGAAGCCATTTATTTTATTGCGTGAAGCGTTTGCGTTACGTGGTGATGATAAGGCTAAAGTCAAAGCTCAGGCCTTAGGCGCTTGGTCTATGGTTCACGGAATGGCCGCACTGATTATTGAAGGTCATATTCAAGTACCTGAAGGTACCAGTTTTAAACGCTTCTTAGCTGCGGCCACGCCAATCTCCGATCAATTTCTTCAAGACTAGCCTCTTAAAGGCTAGTATCTTGGCCGATCGTAACGGATTAGGTTAAACCATGATTTCAATATCGCTGGTCGGGAAGGCGACACAAGAGTGGCACCAGCCATAGGCTTCATCGGTGGAGCGTAATCTAGCTTCTTGTGGATTAAATACCGAACCTTTAACGACTTTCACACGGCACAAACTACATTCCCCAGAACGACACGCATTTTCGGCGCTATAGCCATTACGTTCCATGCTGTTCAGTAGCGGCTCATCGACGCGTGCTTCAAATTGCCCTTGAGTTCCATCTGCCTTGTTAATGGTGACAGAAACCTTGTCGCTGGCGATTAAATCTTGCGGCCAGCCAGTAAGGGTTTCTGGGTGCTTTGGTGGACCATTGCATTCAATACGAACTCGTCTCGCTTTAACTTTCAATTGTTCAAGCTGTTGCGCACAAAAATCATGGAAGCTGGTTGGACCGCAAATATAAAACATCTTTCTTTGCAGCTTCTCTAAATCACTGCCTAATAGCTCGGTTAATAACTCGGCATTCACATGTCCTGTGCGTCCGGTATATTTTTCCGTCGGTCTTGAAATTAACCAAGTAATGGTTAAAGAATCGTGCTCTTTTTCTAACTGTTTTAATTCATTCTCATAGATCACATCGACTTCATAACTGGAGGCATAAACTAGATGCAGCTTTTGCGCAGCCTTTCTATGAGTGAGTGTATTTTCAATCATATTAATGATCATGCTGCGTGCTGGAGCGATGCCGGAGCCCCCGGCTAAGAAAACAAGATCATCACCATGGAATAATGGATTATGATAAAAAGTTCCCATTGGGCCTGTGCTTTGAAAGCGATCTCCGGCCTTAACATCATCTAATAAATAATGAGACACATAGCCATCGGCGACGCGTTTAATGGTTAGATCATAATAACCCCTTTGCTGCGGCGCAGAGGAAATTGCATAAGGGCGTGCGGTTTCGGTACCCTCGATATTAACGAATAAATTAATGTACTGTCCCGCTTGAAACGGCGGTAAGACAATGCCCTCAGCCTTAAAACGTAGGGTTTTAGTACTGGCTGTATCTTCTATTACTTCACTCACAACCAGTTGTAAGCGCTTTGGATGCAGGGTAGCGATGGTATTGGCGACCTGCCCCTTTTGCTCGTTAAAATCAGTCCCGGTTTTAATCAACTCTTGCTGATGGTCTAGGGCTTCTTGATAGCCTTTGACGGCATGTAAGATATTATTTTTTGCGCTTGAGGAATTAGGCATGGGACAACTCCTGCTGTTTTATTTCTGACTGGGTATTTTTTAATTTCTTCAAAACGGCTCTGGCTGTGCTTTCGCCTATCATGTAAGTTGGCTGAAAGCCCCCCATACCATTCCAACTACCGGCCATGTGTAGACCTTGAATGGCATTAATGCGTTCGCGGAACATCGCAGCGTCTTGGGTATTTTGTTGGAAACCGTAGATGGCACCCCCTGGGGTATTTAAATAGCGCATCATGGTTAATGGCGTCGCGACTTCGACTTCTTCGATATTTTTACGAATGTTAGGGAAAACCCGTTCTGCATGATCAATCAGTTTGTCGGCAAAGTCATATTTCGCTTGAGCGTATTCTTCTACCGGAAGGTCTTGCCACGCTTGGCTATATTGCAGGCAAAGTAATGAAATTGAAGATTTTCCTGGCGGGGCAAACGTTGGATCATCATGGTTATAGCAGGTCAGCATAGTATGTGTCGGGTCGACAATGCCTTGCATGGTTTCAAAAGCGACTTCTTCATCTCGATCATCGATGATGAAGTTTGAAGCGGCGGTCACTCCGAGTTCTTCTGGGGTGCAATCTAAACCTAAATACAATACGAATGCCGAGGTGCCTAAGCGACGAGACTTCATATCGTCAGAAGCTTGCTGTGGGGTTGGGATATCTAATAATTCGTTGAATGTATGCAGTGGGCTGGTATTAGAAATAACGTGTTCACAACTAAAAATATCCCCATGTTCAGTTTGTACCGCTTTAACTTGGTTATCTTCACTGAGAATTTTTTCCGCGCCGGTATTGAATAATACTTTACCCCCAGCGGCTAAGAAGGATTCTAATAACGCGCTGGAAATAGCCTGTGACCCGCCTTGTACATGACACGGTTTAAAGGCGGCGTAGGCGTAAATCATCACTGCGAGGTCACAAAAAGGAATGTCTTTTGGTGGCAGGCCGATGTAACACCAATAGGCGGCGATCACGGCCTTTAAATCTTTATTAGTGAAGAACTCATTGAGAACATCTTTCGAGGGCGTAAGGCCGTATTGAATATAAAGCGGGCAGGTCGATTCAAGTACGGTTTGGTCACCGGTTTTCTGTGCGCGGGGCAGCATCATGAAGCACTCGAGAGAGAGCTTTTCGCATAAGGTCAGATAGGCTTCGATATTCTCACTTTCGTCGGGGTAGTGAGCGATAAGAGTCTTCTTTAGCGCCTTTATATTGGCGGGTAGAGTGACATCAATTTCATGGTCTTTATTTTCAATAGAGGGTAAGACGACACGATACAGTTCACGCTCTTCGACTACATTCAGCTGATCCATGATGCCAAGGTCGGTGAATATCTTACGCATGATAAAGGGGCTCTTTTCGGTCCCCATGCCACTGAGCTGGTGTAAGGCGACTTCGAATTCAAATTCTCCGCGAATAAACGAGGTTGCACAACCACCGGGAATATTATGTCGCTCTAGTAGTAAGGTGCGTGCACCTCCTCTTTGCAAGGCCGTTGCGGCGGTTAAGCCCGCGTTCCCTGCGCCAATCACAATGGCATCAAAATCAGTCATATAAGCCTCGGCTCTGATTGTTATTATTTTTAGCACACTGTAGGGCATTACTTTAGTCTTTACAGTGTAAACTTTACATCATAAAGATACGCTGCCTGAGTTAGGCTTGTCAATAGCGAAAGTGCTGAAGAATGTGAAGGTGAGGGTAGAAGTGGTGGTAGTGCTCATGTGCTCAGGAGGAATAGCGGCTAGTCTGCGAAGTCATTATTCAACAGGGGAAGCAATCGGTAGATTAATTTCAAATTCCAAATAAATACAAAACAAGGTGAATTATGAAATTAACACAGCTATCCACAGCAATCGTTTTATCAACATCTGTCTTGAGCTCTGTTCAAGCGGCGGGTTTACAGTTGATGCCAGGCTCTCCCAATTTTGGCACTGCCGGTGCTGGTCATGCCGCTTTGGGAGAAGGTGCAGGTTCTGCTTGGGCGAACCCTGCGTCGATGACTTTGTTAGAAGGCAATCACTTAGGCTTTGGACTGATTACCGCCGAGACAGATATTCAGTTTGATGCGACGAATTCAGAAGAAAGCAGTGGTGGCAATGCGGGAGGTCGCGTTATTTTACCGTCTTTCTCTTATGTTCATAGTCTGTCAGATGACATCAAAATGGGGTTTTCTTTAGTTGTGCCTTATGGCAGTGATATCGCCTATGATTCCGACTGGGCTGGAGAAAATGTGGTGACTAAAAGTGGTATGCACACTTTGCAAGCAATGCCTTCTCTGTCTTATCGTTTGAATGATCAGCTATCGTTTGGTGGCGGCATAACCGTTAACCATACTCAAGTTTATCAGGACCTTTCTCCGACATTAGCGATTGGTCCTGTGTCTCAACAGGCTGACTTATCATTAGAAGCTGAAGGTATTGATTATGGCTGGACCCTTGGTGGCTTGTATGAGTTTAATAGCCAGCACAGGGTAGGTCTTGTATATCGTTCTGGCACTGATACCGATTTAGAAGGTGACGCTGACATTTTCACCGATGGTCGTGCAATTCAATTAGACGATACATTAGACGCCGAATTAAACTGGGAGAATGCTTCTAATATCGTCCTCAGTGGTTATCATGAAATGAATAACGAATGGGCTATGATGTGGGATCTCGGACGTACTTTCTACAGTGAGTTTGAGCAAACAGATATTGTCGCTACCGGTTTAGGAGAGGCACCCATAGTATTAGAAGTTCATCGAAACTGGCAGGATGCCAATCGCTATGCGGTCGGTACTCACTATAAACTCAATGACAAGCTAACGTTGCAAGCGGGTTTTTCTTACGATGAGAGTGTTGTCAGTGATGAGCATCGCAGCGCTGATTTACCCCTAGATGATATTAAGCGCTACACATTAGGTTCTTTGTATCAGGTTCACGATGATGTTCAGCTAGCCTTTGGTCTTGAATATGCGCAATTAGGATCGGCCAATATTGAAGCGCCGATTGAAGATGAGTTATTAGACAGTCCTCAAGGTCGTTATCAAAGCAGTGCTATTGCGACCTCATTCTCGTTAAACTACCAATTTTAATCGTTCTTTATAAATCTCTATCGCTTGTCTACAAGTCCCTCCGTCAATAGTCTGAGGGACAGCTCTATTTAACTTCATTAGCCCAGCGCAACTAGGTATCTGCACTATAATGTAGATTAATTGGTCGCTAATGATTCCTAATATGCCTTTTAGAAGTAGCTATAACAAATTAATATTGTTTATTGTTCTATGCAATATTAATAGTACGGGCTTCGCATCAAGCTGTGACAGTTTATCTGTCAATGGGGCAGATGGTTGGTATCCTTATTTTGCGCGTCAGAACCCAAATAGACTCGGAATTATGGGGGATATAGTCTCTCGTGCTGCGGAACGCTCGGGTCTAGAAATTAATCTAAAGCCTTCCATACCTTGGAAGCGAATCTTGTTTAATCTCCGTTATGGCAATTTGGATGTTATTGCTGGAGCCTTGAAGACCCAACAAAGAGAAAAACAATTTCTTTTTTCAACCCCAGTTCATTATGCGGAATTGCGAGTTTTTGTGCGCAAAGACCGTCGCTTTGATTATAGTCATATTAGTGATTTAAAAGGAAAGCATGGTGCCAAAGTTAGAGGGATGAGTTTAGGTCAAGCGGCTGATGATTATGCATTTAATAACTTGGTCATTGATGATGCTCCCTCGCCTAAAAATGTATTTCAGATGGTCGCTAGTGGGCGCTTAGATTATGGGGTTTTTTATTGGACTACTGGATTAATAGAGGTAGAAAGAAATAATCTTACTGCAATTGTTGAAGCTTTACCGAATGCCGTTTCAAAAGAGGGGCTCTATATTGCTTACTCCAAAAATAGCCACTGCCAAGACGAAATCGCACAATTAAACGATGAAATCAACAGAATGAAAAATGATGGTAGTATTGAGGCGATTATTCAATATTATCACTCAGCGGTTGCTGCACAAGAAATGGAGCAATCAAATGGTCGTTAAGTTATTTAAGTGCTCCTTATTTCTACTGTTTTTTCAGTTACTGATTACATCTTCAGTTCAAGCGGATGGGCTATTTTATGGCAATTCTGAAGAGGCTGGTGGCACATCATCATCGACTTCATCAAAACGTGATGAAGAATTATTTTCTACTCCTTTATCAATTAGTATTATTACCGCGAAACAGATTCAACAGGCAGGAGTCACGACCATTGCGGAAGCGATGAAAATGGTGCCGGGAGTTATTGTGCGTGAGCAAACAAATGGTCAGTTTGAAGTTCATATTAGAGGATTTGAAAACGTAATTAATGGAGCGACACTTAGCAATCTGAATAGTCGGAAGACGTTAATTATGATCGATAATCGAGTTGTATTTGATTATTTTAGTGGTGGCATTTTCTGGGATACTTTGCCGATTAGCATCGACGATGTCGAGCGTATCGAGGTCGTGCGAGGTGCCGTCAGTTCTCTTTATGGTGCTAATGCAGTAACCGGTGTGATTCATATCTTCACTAAAAGAGCGCAGGATAATAGCAGTATAAAAGCGAGTATGATGGCAGGGACTAAAAATAGCCAAGTTGCTCAACTCGTTGTTGAAAAGCGCTTTTCAGAGGTTGATATTAGGTTTAGTGGTTTGAATGAAAAGAGAGATCGCTACCAGAATCGTTATTTTAATTTTACAGAGCGTGAATATCAGAACTCAGATTTAGCGGAAATTGAATCGGGATCAAATCTGCATAACGACTCAGAGCAAGCCGTTAATAAACATTCATTTATGTTAACGCTGAATAATGATCCTCTGAATTTGTTTAATTATGATCTGACATTATTTCATCAAGAGTCTGATGTGCAAAAAGTTCATATCAATTCGGGTGATATTCCATTGACAGATAATCTGTCGAATACTGATGGTTTTAATTTAAAACTAAATTATGGAGAATTTAGTTCACGTTTTAGTCATCACTTTGGTAAACAAGAAACGATGGGTTTTCCTGACTTCACTTATGATACTGAAATATCACAGGTTAGCATGGCATATCAAATTAAATACCCCAAGTGGATCATTCAGCCCGGAGTTGATTGGTATAAAGCGACTTATGAGGGTTCATTTATTGGTGGCCAAAGAACCTTGTTAGAAGCCAATTACATGTTACGGATGGAATTTAACCCTAAGCGCCATTGGCGCTTTATTTCAGCATTAAGTTATAGCGACTTTAATGCTCCGGAAGATAACGAGTTAAACTATCAGTTCATGACAACGTATCAGCTTTCTTTTGACACGTCACTAAGGGCATCAGTTCAGTCTTCATCTACTTCAGCATTCATGGTGAATCAATATATTGATATCGAGTTTACTTTCCCTAATGATCCGAGTCAGCGAATTGATGTGAAAGGCGATAAGAATGGACGTTTAACTAGAATTACCACCTACGAACTGGGTTTTAGGCATCAGCTTGAATTTAATAACTTCATTGAATTAGAAGTGTTTCAGAGTGAGATGGATCAGTTCACTAGTTTTACTATACAGCAGCCCGTTGTTATTGATGGTGTCACGATTACGGAGCGCTCGCTAGAAAATTTGCCGCAAAATGCAGTTCAACAGGGATTGACGTTAAATTGGCTTTATGAAGAAATAGATTGGAATATAAATACGTTTATTACTTGGCAAAATACCGAAGTCTATAATCAGGCAACCAGTTTATTGCATGGATCGGCAACGGAAGATAATTATAATAAAGCAACACCTAAGTATATTGCGGGGGTTAATCTGAACTGGGCTCTAACGTCTCAAATTAATCTGAATATGCTGAGTAATTATTTACATGAACATAGTTTTGTCTTACAGCAACCTCAAGGAACTAAAAAGATTCCATCCGCTTTATATACAAATCTGACGTTGAATTATCAACATGATGAAGCCATGTCGGGTTATTTAGCGGTTAAAAATTTATCCGATCAAAATGAGAGTCAGCACTTTTATACAGATCGTCTTGAACCCGTCTATTGGCTAGGGTTTAATATCAAGTTCGGGAATTGAATTTCTCTTACTTTTTAATTAAGACCAGCTAATGTAGGGATTATGAATAAAACAGCAATAATTATCGGTGCGACAGGGTTAATTGGCAGAGCATTGGTCGATGAACTGGTAAGACAGAAAGACATTGCTAGCGTGGTTACTCTCACTCGTAGACCGTTGAATATTCAGCATGAAAAATTTGAAAATCATGTGATCGACTTTTCTAAATTAGAAGATGCAAAAGCCTACTTTAATTCGTCGGATTTATTCTTTTCGTGTTTAGGCACGACTAAAAAGCAAGCAGGTACCATTGCTCAACAAAGAATTGTTGATCTTGATTATCAATGTTTAGCCGCGAAAATAGCTAAGCAAGCGGGCATTAAACGTTATTATCTCGTCTCTTCTAGTGCGGCATCCAGTAGTAGTTTGTCGCCTTATTTAAAAATGAAGGGTGAGCTGGAAGATAACGTATTAGGGTTAGGTTTTGAGCGCTGTGTTATTTTCCGGCCTTCTTTATTATTAGGTCAGCGAGAGCAGCAAAGAGCGGGAGAGTTTTGGGCAGGCAAGGTCATGCCGTTATTAGCACATGTACCGTATTTTAAACGCTATCGGCCTATTCAAGGCGTAGAAGTAGCGGCCAAAATGGCACGAGTGGCCATGAGCGACATTCATCAAGAAATACCTTTGCAAAATACTGAGTTTTATAATCTAGACGAGATTTTTTAGCGTAAATTTCCATGCCCTTAGTGGGATCTAAAGGCTTAGTGACATGAATCAGTTTAACGATTATTTTTACTAGGAATATTTTGCCGCAATCATTACCATAGAATGATACTGAATCACTTATGGATGAACTGTGAAAAAGCTACTGATTGTTCTTACTATTATCATTGCTCTGGTTACAATGTTTAAGTTCTGGCCTGAAAAAGCTGTGGAAGTCACCACGGCTAAAGTGAGTCTGCAAAAAGTCGAATCCCTTGTTTCAAATACCCGTTCGGGAACCGTAAAAGCATGCCAGCGCTCTAAACTCTCCCTCGCTCTCGGTGGACAAGTAAGCCGTCTACACGTGGAGCAAGGAGATAGCGTTCTTGGCGGTGATTTATTATTAGAGTTGTGGAACGATGATTTAAAAGCGGCATTAGCCCAATCCCAAGCTCAAGTTAAAATGGCAGAGCTCAATCAAGCATCAGCCTGTCGCCAAGCTCAAGCGGACGACCGGGAAGTATTGCGGATTAATGAACTGCAACAAAAGAAACTGGCCTCCATTGAACAATTAGATCGTGCTCAGACCAGCGCCGAAATAATGGGGTTAAGCTGCCAACAACATAAGGCGCAAGTATTACAAGCCAAAGCGAATGTCGATGTGCAGCAAGCTCGTCTCGCTCAAACTCAATTACTGGCCCCTTTCGCTGGCATCATTGCAGATGTGCATGGTGAGATTGGGGAATACGCAACGCCATCACCCCCGGGTGTCGCGACACCGCCAGCGATCGATTTAATTAATGATCAGTGCCTCTATATTTCAGCCCCGATTGATGAAGTGGATGCTGCTCGAATTCAGCTGGGTATGGCCGCGAGAGTCAGTCTAGATGCTTTTCGCGATCAAGATTTTGTCGGTACCGTAAAGCGGATAGCACCTTATGTACAAGATAATGCCAAACAGGCGCGTACAGTTGAAGTTGATGTTGAGCTAAATACTTTAGCCGAAGGGATAAAATTACTGGTCGGTTATAGTGCCGATATGGAAATTATAATTGAGCAGCAAGAACAGGTATTAACCATTCCAACGGATGCTCTGATGGAAGGTAATCAAGTGCTGATAATTTCTGAAGATGGTTCAATGTTAGAAAAGCGAGAATTAACGTTAGGCTTAAGTAATTGGAACTGGACTCAGATTATTTCAGGTTTAGAGCTGGGTCAGCAAGTACTGACTTCTTTGGATAACCCCGCAGCCATTGAAGGGGCAACAGTGAAAGTGGTTGAAGCTCTTGAATAAATCTACCCTACCAACGAATCCCATGATTCAAGTGAATCAGGTGAATAAGACGTTTCAGTTGGGTGATCAGCCTGTACATGCGTTGAATAATATTCAGTTGAAGATAAGCCCAGGTGAATACCTTTCAATTATGGGGCCGTCAGGGTCGGGAAAATCAACCTTGTTGAATATGCTTGGTTTATTGGATATACCCGATGATGGCGAGTACTGGTTACAAGGTTGTGATGGTTTAGCCCTCGATACTGTGCCTATGGATGAGGAAGTTAGAGCACGTTATCGCCGAGACCATATCGGTTTTGTTTTTCAGTCTTATCATTTGATACCACGCTTAACCGCCGCAGAGAATATCGAATTACCCTTAGTGCTGGCTGGCATCCCTCCGGATGAACGTAAGGAGCGGCTACAACCGATAATACAACGCTTGGGACTTGAGCAGAGAGCGGGGCATTTACCGAACCAACTATCCGGTGGTCAAAGACAGCGAGTCGCCATTGGCCGAGCTACTATTATGCGACCGAAATTATTACTCGCCGATGAGCCAACGGGAAATTTAGATTCCCATTCAGGGGCGGAAGTTATTGAGTTGTTAGAAGAGTTAAATAACGATGGTATTACCTTGATTATTGTGACCCATGACATGGACTTAGGCGATCGAGCTAAACGTAAAATTCGTATGGTTGATGGTGAGATTGTACTGGATAAAAGTCGTGAGCAAGAGCCGAGCTAATGCGACTACAAGATCAGTTATTATTTAATTTAAGATCCCTCTCTCGTCAGCGTTTCCGCACACTGATGCAGTTGATTGCTATGGCGATCGGGGTATTTTCGGTCGTGCTACTCACAGGGCTAGGAGAGGGAGGGCGTCAATTTGTGATGGCTGAGTTTTCTGTTCTAGGCAAAGATATCTTAATTATTTTACCCGGGCGAAAAGAAACCAGTGGCGGCATGCCGCCATTAACTGGCGGGACACGGGATATTACCTTGCAAGATGCTCAGGCTCTCTCTCGTTTGCGCAATGTTGATGGCATTGCCCCCCTAGTCGTAGGTAAGGCGGAAGTGAATTTTTCTGGACGTAGTAAAGAAAGTTTAATCATTGGTGCTAACCCCGAATTTTTTATTATGCGTCATTTACGTATTCAGCAAGGGCAAGGCTTACTGCAAATTGAGATTGATCAAGCAAGGCCAGTCTGTGTAATTGGGCCTGAATTAAAGAAAGAACTGTTTGCCGCGCAACCTGCGTTAGGGAAATGGCTTAAAATGGCAGGCTCTCGTTGTCGTATCGTCGGTATTCTAGCTAATAGTGGTACTGGGCTAGGGTTTGATATGAATAATGCATTGATCATTCCTGTGGCGAGCAGTATGCAGTTATTTGATACTCAAGGTTTATTCCGTGTGATGATCGATGTGCATTCGTTAGCCGGCATGAACAAGCTAAGCAAAGAAGTTGAGCGAGTTATGCAAGAGCGGCACGAAGGTGAGTTGGATGTCACCGTCATAACCCCTGCCTCTTTATTGTCTGCCTTCGATGATATTTTAGCAGTGCTGACTGTGGCTATTTCCGCCATTGGTGGGATCAGTTTATTTGTAGCTGGGGTACTGATTATGAATATGACTTTGATCAGTGTTTCACAGCGAACCGCTGAAATTGGCTTATTAAAAGCCCTAGGCGCTTCGAGTAGGCAGGTGAGAATTCTGTTTGTCAGTGAAGCTTTGATTCTCTGTTTAGCCGGTGCTGTGTTAGGTATTTTATCCGCTGAAGTTTTATTATGGCTTGCCCGCCAGCAATTTAGTGACTTGTTATTTATTGCTCCCTGGTGGGCGAGTGCATTAGCGTTAATAGTTGCTTTAACTTGTGGGTTAGTTTTTGCTTGGTTACCGGCAAGGCGAGCGGCAAACTTACCCCCAGTCGAAGCGTTACGCTAGGAGATTATGATGCGTTGGCAAGATTGGTTTCATCTAGTATTCAGTTCAGTTCGCTATAACCCTTTGAAGAGTTTATTAACTTCCCTTGGTATCGCAATAGGCATTACCGCAGTGACTCTATTAACGTCTTTAGGTGAAGGGGTTCGTGGTTATGTAATGGACAACTTCTCTCAATTTGGAACTCGTATTATCGCAGTTATGCCTGGCAAAGACGATACTTCTGGAATGGGAGGAATGCTTAGTTCCGTGCGTTTTTTAACCTTAGGTGACGCTTATAGTCTAGAACGCTTACCTCATGTTGATTATATGGTGGCCAATGTTCAAGGGTCGGGGCCGATTAAGTTTGGAGCCCGTAGCCGTAATACTGAAATTCTGGGGACAACTTCAAGTTTCCAACAAGCTTGGGACTTTCCGTTAGCCAGTGGGCAATTTCTTCCCGTTAATCGCGGTCAGGTGATTTCTGCCCATGCGGTATTAGGTCAGAAGGTTAAGCAGGAATTATTTTTAGCGCAAAATCCCTTGGGCAAGTTTGTACGCATCGCAGGACAGCGTTATCGAGTGATTGGGGTGATGCAGAGCAAAGGATCAATGTTGGGATTTGATTTAGATGATATGGTCTATATTCCTGCAGATAGGGCTCTGACATTATTTAACCGAGAAGGGTTGATGGAAATTGATGTTGTATTTTCTGCTCAGACAACGTCGAGTAAAATGGCCGAGCGAATTCATGAGAAATTAATTGAACGCCATGGCCAAGAAGATTTCACCTTGATCACCCAGGATGAAATGCTTGACAGTTTAGATAGTATCCTTTCACTTTTGACCTTAGGCATTGGTGCACTAGGTTCCATTTCTTTATTAGTTGGTGGTGTGGGAATTTTTACAATCATGACCACCAATATACGGGAGCGCAGTGCAGAAATAGGTTTGTTAAGAGCGATTGGCACTTCAAGAAATCAATTGCTCAGTTTATTTCTAGGGGAGGCAATGTTGCTCTCATTTATCGGGGGGCTTTTAGGCATGTTGGCGGCGATGGCAATATTGTTAATAACCTCTATATTTGCTCCCAGTTTTCCAATCAGTCCTAACCCTATTTACCTCATCGCGGCATTACTCATTTCTGGCTTAATAGGCCTAGTCTCGGGGATTAGGCCCGCTTGGTTGGCTTCTAAAATGAGTCCTGTTCATGCTCTGCGTAACGAATAGTTAGGCGACAAATCTTGTTGCACTGTCAAGACTGACATTATGTGTCCCTGATATGGCAGTAGACTACACATGCAACTAAATTTAATAGGTACTTTCTTCCTATTGAGTTGCATGTGGCAAGAGCTGATATGTTGGACCAGGCGAAAAATACAGTCGCTAAAACGCGGCTTTTCTCTGATTTGAATTGCCCCTTCTGTTTTGCCATGCATGAGAGAGTCTCTGAATTAGCGCTTCACGAGGAGGTAAGCTGGTGTCTCATTGAGCATGCTCCTGCATTTAATAGTGAACTGATGACAGAAGAGCAAGCTGCGTTATTGAAGTTCGAAGTTGAACTTGTGCAAAAGCGAGCACAAGAAATAGCGATTCAACAGCCTGCCTTTTGCGTCAATACCCGCCTCGCCATTTTGACTTACATTCATGTACAAGCCCTTGATTCGGTCAAAGGAAATAAACTATTGGAAATGCTCTATTGTGCTTACTGGCAACAAGGGCTGGATATATCAGATCAGCAAGTAATCCATGAGCTGTTATTAACCTTAGATTTAAATAGCTTCGATATTACAGAGGATGACCAGCAGCAATTAAATCAGTGGCAAAAAAAATGGCAGTACGGTGATTTTGATCGGCGTATCCCTGCGATGCAATCACCCGATCAGCAGCTTATGCTCGGCTTGCAGCATAAAGAGAGCATTAAGCCGTTTATTCTTGATAATGACATACTCTATATTGAACAGGACCAGACGTGTTTACATCATGGTGAGTATCATATTGGATTTATTACTTCGGTTGCATTTGTAGAGGCGATCAAAAATCAGCAGGCTGGATTTATTTGTCATCAATATACATCGGTTAATGCACTATTAGAGGATCATCTCATTGAAAATTTCGATGCAATTATTTTTTGTTATAGCGCAGATCAGAAATCCAATTTCTCTTATATTCGTTGTCTAAAAAATAAAGTACAGCTGAATGGAAAGATCCCCATTCTTTATATTACCGATATCTATAAAAGCAGCGATGAAGTGCAAGCGTTTACCTTAGGTGCTAATGATTATATACGCTTAGATTCGGGATTAGCTGCAGTCTGTGCACGTATTAATAAAGAGCTAATTCACTCAAGGTCTCTACAGGTATTACATCAGCACGCATCTGTAGATGGTCTAACAGGCATAATAAATAAACGTGAGTTTCAAAGAAATCTTAATAAAGAATGGCGTATAGCCTGCCGTAATCAATTAGACCTCAGTATTATTATGATCGATATTGATTATTTCAAAAATTACAATGATCACTTTGGCCATTGTGCTGGTGATGAAATTTTAAGGAATGTGTCAAAAACTTTAGGATTAAATCTCTATCGAGCGAAAGATATCTTAGCGCGTTTTGGTGGTGAAGAATTTGTAATTCTTCTTCCAGAAACTAATTCTTCGGGCTTGGAATTTGTATGCCAACAGCTGCGATATGATGTTGAAAATCAAAGGATTGAACATCCTGAAAGTCACGTTAGTGAACATGTAACTATCAGTATTGGAGGCTGTTATGCTCGCCCACATGCAGATCAATCGGCATTGCAATTTATAGAGTTGGCAGATACTGCACTATATCAAGCTAAAGAGCATGGACGGAATCAATTTGTTATTTTAACGATGGATGCCGTAAATTATGACTGATGAGTTAATTCCCAAGTTAATTGCTAATTTATCAAGTTTAATTAAAGCAGATTATATAATCCTTGGTCGCTTAATGGATAAGGCGACGGTTAAAACTGAGTATGTTTATGCGAATGGTGAATATTTAGAAAATTTCTCTTATTCATTAAAGGATACTCCGTGTGAAGAAGTTATATCAAATAAGTACTGTACTTTTCCCCATAACATCGCAGAAAAATTTCCAGAAGACGAAATATTAAAAAAGATGGGAGTCAGGGCATATTTAGGTATACCGATTGAAAATTCAAATGGAGAGGTAGTTGCAATACTTGTTGCGCTATATAAGGTCGATATAGACGAAACGAAATATCGTCAATGTTTAATGGAATCTTTCTCTTTGAGTATTTCCGCAGAGTTTTCTCGATATAAAAATATGATTCAAGTCGAAGAAATTAAAGAGGATTTAAAAGAGCAAGTATTAAGACTCGAGCAGCAACAGGATATTCTTAATCAAGCACAGAGAATTGCGAAATTCGCATCTTATGAAATAGATATTGAAGCAGGGAAGGTAAACTGGTCTAAGGGTGTTGAAAATATCCTCTATATCGACGTCAATCTTGAGCAATACAGTAATTTTAATGGTATCAGCATTGATGAAGCCTGGATGGAATATATTGATAAGAAAGACAGAGCCGCTGTATCTAAAGGGCTAGCCTTAGCTATTGAGAAAGCAGAGCCTTATCGAATTCAGTATACCGCTTGTCTACCTGATGGTTCGAATAAACTGATGCTTACCGAAGGAAAACCCATCAAGGACTCCACGGGGAGGGTAAAGCTAATACGAGGTTTCTTACAAGATATCAGTGAGTTGAATGCGGTTCAAATAGAACTTATTAATAGAGAAAAGCGCTTGGTGAGTTTGTTTGATAATAGTCCATTAGGCATTATTGAATGGAATTTAGATTTTACGATTAAAGACTGGAACATCGCTGCAGAGAAAATTTTTGGATGGAGTAAAGCCGAAGTATTAGATAAGGTAGGTGACTTCATATTACCCGAAGAAGTGAAAGTTGATGTTTCTAAGATATGGCAGGATCTTATTAATGGCAAAGGAGGGTTACATAATATAAATGGAAATAGAACAAAGTCAGGGAAGAGTATTATTGTCGAGTGGCGAAATGCTAGCCTGTATGGTGCAAATAACGAAGTGATTTCTATTGTTTCTTATGTAGAAGATATTACTAAAAAACATCAAGAAGAAGAACTTACAAAGCAGCTGGAAGAAAAATTCTCAACTATTTTTAGTGCATCACAAGATGCGATTACAGTAACGCGTAAAGAAACGGGTGAATTTGTCGATGTGAATGAAGGCTTTGAACGAATTACAGGGTATTCACGGCAGGATGCAATTGGACAAACTTCGATCAGTTTAAATTTAGTCGATGAAGAAAATCGCAGTGCGTATTTAAAAGAAATTTTTGAGAAAGGCCATATATCTAATGTGGAGCAGCAGTTTCGCAGTAAGTCGGGTGAGGAAATATTTGGCATCTATAGCGCAAAAACTGTGACGATTAATAATGAAGATTTAATTATTGCTTATTGCCATGATATTACTGAGAGAAAGAAGTCTGCGCAACAAATAGCTCTACATCGTGACAATCTCCAGTATCTTATTGAAATTCAAACAAAAGATTTAGTAGATGCTAAAAATGAAGCCGTGCAGGCGAACCGTTATAAATCTGAATTTTTAGCCAACATGTCTCATGAAATACGAACACCAATGAATGCAATAACTGGACTTACGTATTTAACCTTGCAAACAAAGCTGGACGAAAGACAAAAAGATTATTTGTTAAAAATAGATACTTCGGCAAAGAATTTATTGTTGCTAATTAATGATATTTTAGACTTTTCTAAAGTTGAATCGGGACACTTAAAGATTGATCCAGAGCCTTTTAGAATTGATGAGTTGTTGGAGAACGTTACTGATCTTATTCGTGATAAAGCGAATGAGAAGGGGTTGGAATTAATTATCCATTATCCCAGTAATATTCCGTTAATGTTAATCGGTGATTCTTTAAGGCTATCTCAAGTTCTGACTAATTTAGCCAGTAATGCAGTTAAATTTACCGATGCTGGTTTTGTAAAGATAAAAGTTGATTTAAAACATGCAGAAGATAATAACGTGGAGCTGTTGTTCTCAGTAATGGATACTGGCATTGGTATGAGTATGAGTGCCGTTAAAAATTTGTTTAAACCTTTTGAACAAGCTGACGGATCTATAACTCGACGATTTGGTGGAACAGGTTTAGGTTTGTCGATTAGTCAAAGTTTAGTTGGTTTAATGGAGGGCGAAATAACGGCACGTAGTATTTTACATCAGGGGACAGAGTTTGAGTTTACCCTGAAATTTCCTATCGCAGAAGAAAACCATACGTACAAAGAAGATTGTGATGGGTTAGAGAATAAAAAGATTTTAATTGTAGAAGATAATCAGTCCGCTCAAGAAATAATAACTGAGATACTAATGACTCTTGGCATGCAGGTTACAACGGTTGATAGTGCCGAGTCTGCAATGGATGTAATGCAAGAAAATATTGAATTTGACCTTGTATTGCTGGATTGGAAATTACCCATGATGAATGGGCTTGATTGTGCCAAGGTCATTCATGAAAAATATAAAAAATCTTTGCCTGCATTAATCATGGTAACGGGTTTCTCAAAAGAAGATGTGGGTAATCAAGATGATTTAGATTGCTTGGATTATTTTTTAGTTAAGCCCATTACGCCTCTATTGTTGATAAAAACGCTTAAGAAAGCACTAGGAATTGCCTCTACTTCAATCAGTGATTCAGCAACCTCAATGGTTGATATCGCCTCAATCGCAGGAGCGCGGGTGTTATTAGTTGAGGATAACCCGATTAACCAGCAGGTCGCTTCCGAATTGCTAAGGATGCGCTCGGTCAATACTACAATCGCTCGTAATGGGGCTCAGGCGTTAGATAAAATTAAAGAGGATGATTTTGATATTATTTTTATGGATTTGCAGATGCCAATTATGGATGGCTATAGTGCAGCAGAGATTATTAGTCAGGATCCTAAATATCAGCATATTCCAATCATTGCTATGACAGCTCATGCACTGCAATCAGATCAAGAACATTGTCTTAATGTAGGAATGAAGGGGCATATATTAAAACCCATTGTTATTGATGATATTGATCGTGCATTAGTGAAGTGGATTTCACCTCGAGAAGGTATCGGTTCAGCCTATATTAAAAACCATGAGGCTCAAGAGTTGAGCTCTGATTATAAAGGTTTTCCTGACAGTATTGTCGGTCTTGATCTTGACCTTGGATTATCGTTAGTTGCAGGTAATAAAAATGTCTATCTAAATTTATTGGCCGACTTTTCACGACGTTATAAGCACGTTGTTGAACAACTCAGTGTCGATATTGGTATGAATAATAAAGATTATATACATGATATTGCACATACATTAACTAGCGCGGCAGGTAATTTAGGCGCGACTGATTTAAGTAAAGTCGCTGTAACTTTAGATAGTCAGCTGCAAGAAGGAACTCTGGATCCATTGATTTGTAATGCAATGTGCCAGCGACTCTCTGTATTAATTGAAAGTATTGATACTTGGCAGGATGCAAATCGCTATCCCGAAAAGGTTGAAGAGAACCAACAGCTAAATCCTTCATTTATAACCTTATTAACAAAAGAAGAAGAACAGCAGTTAACTAATTACTTAGCTGATGATAATACCGCTGCGGTTGATTTGATTAACAATATAAGCCAACGCTTAAAAGGTCAGTCCAATAAAGATTTATCTGTAATTATGGACTTAATTGAAGGCTATGACTTCCCTGAAGCATTACAGCAATATAACCAGCTTTGCCATGATCATAACATTGTTATGACGGGTAATGAGGTTAAGGAGAATTTATGACAGCGCATAAAGGTCGAGTTCTTATAGCAGAAGATGAAATGGTTAATATAAAGGTACTGGTAGCTACCTTAGATGAATATGAAATTGTAATTGCTAAAACGGGTGAGCAAGCGATTAGTAAGGCATTATCAAGCCAGCCACCTGATTTGATTTTATTAGACATCAACATGCCGGGTATGGATGGTTATGAAGTATGCCGTATCTTGAAAAAGAATTTGGAATCAATGGATATCCCCATTATTTTTATTACCGTACAGGCCAGTGTCGAAGATGAAACCAAAGGTTTAGAGATGGGAGCTGTTGATTATATTTCAAAGCCCTTTAGCCCCGCTATTGTTAGAGCGAGGGTAGCCAATCATTTAGAGTTGAAGCAGCAGCGAGACTTACTACACCAATTAAACATGACGGATCCTTTAACGAAAATTGCGAATCGACGTCGACTTGATGAGTACTTAACCACCAGTTTTTATCAGGCACAAAGGACTGATTCTGAACTGTGCTTATTAATGATCGATATAGATAATTTTAAAGCACTTAATGATCTTGCCGGGCATGACTATGGCGATGATTGCTTGCGACAAGTGGCACAATCGGTTGCAGCATCATTACAGCGTTCGACAGAACTTGCTGCACGTTTTGGAGGAGAGGAGTTTTGTGTGATCTTACCGGCAACCGAGATCATAGAAGGGCGTAAGGTAGCAGAGAAAATTCGGGCTAATATTGATGCTTTGCAGCTAAATCATCCAGCGGCTGATATCAACAACGTGACAGTGAGTATTGGCTGCAGTGCTATGAATGTAGAAACAGATGACCCCAATGCTTTATTTAAACTAGCTGATGCTCTGTTATATCAGGCGAAACAGAAAGGACGCAACTGTATTGTATAGCTCGGGTTGAGCTTGAATAATGGTCAAACCGACTATAGCAGAGAAAACTTTTAAAAGGGGAGGGCTAATGGCAGTAACAAATAATAAATTTTCTCTGAACGGAATATTTGTGATTGTTATTTATCTTACGTTTCTTTTTCAGTTTTACGCTGCGTAAAACTCAGTCTTGCTGATGAGGGATTTAGCTTGTTCAATGACTTCGTGTGCCTGGCGTACGCATTGACCACACTGAGAGCCTACATTTAGGCTGCGACGGACATCGCGTACATTTTTAGCACCTTCTGACACCGCTTGCTGGATAGCTTTTTCGTTAACTGCATGGCAAATGCAAACAAACATGATAAATAACCATTAACTATAGATTTGATAGGCTAATACTATCGCTAATGATAATAGTTATCAATCATATTCTTGTTACGTAACCCAGCAATGTCATTCTAGTCAGGTGCCCCACTGCCCATCTGGCTCTGTATGTAGTTTGCGATACCAACTTTATCAATTAAGCCCAGATGCTGCTCTAGCCAATAGATATGATCCATTTCAGTATCATCAAGTAGAGACTCTAGAATTTCTCGACTGACATAGTCACGCTCTTGCTCGCAGACTTCTATAATACCTCTTAAGCTGGCGGCTACGGTATTCTCTGCCGCTAAATCATTTTTTAGCATTTGCTCGACATTATCCCCGACCATAATGGGCTCGCGAGAAGCGGTATCGGGCTTACCTTCTAGAAAGAGGATGCGCTCAATTAAACGTCTAGCATGCTCCAGCTCTTCTTCGTATTCATGGGCTAACTTCTCATGTAGCTTATTAACCCCCCAATCTTCATAAATTTTACTGTGAGCCAGATACTGATCCATTGACGTTAGCTCAAGAGTGAGCTGTTTGTTGAGTAGGTCTATAACCTTACTATTACCTTTCATTTCAGCTCTCCATCATAGATTGTTGATAGTTTTCAATACCGGTTGCGGTAATTAAAAATTCTTGAGTTTCAAGCCAATCAAGATAATCTTCTTCGTAAGTTAAAATGCCTTCTAATAGTTCACGACTAATATAATCTTTTTCTTGCTCGCATAACTCTATCGCATCTCTTAATTCGGCAATTTGATTCACTTCTAGGTTGAGATCAGACATCAGCATCTCTTCGGTATGCTCGCCAATGTGTAGTTTACCTAGCTGTTGAAGGTTGGGTAGCCCTTCTAAAAATAGAATGCGTTCTATTAACTCATCCGCTTGCTTCATATCTTTGATTGATTTTTTATACGCTTTTTCGTTCAGCTCTTCTAATCCCCAGTTTTTAAACATGCGGGCATGCAAAAAGAATTGGTTAATCGAAGTGAGCTCGGTTGTGAGGGCTTGGTTAAGCGTACTCAGAACTTTGGGGTTGCCTTTCATTGCGACGCCTATTATTTGAAGTGTATAGCTATAGTTAAGTGCGATTGCCAATAAATATAAAAGACTATTTAGGGATATAAACTTTCGTTATATATGAGATAGGTTTAAGCAAGTCTAAATGCAAATAAAAGTGATTATTAATACCAAGCATTGAGAGTTAGGCTGCTTTATGGGACAGTACAAATTTATTGATTAACTAGTAATTAAACCATGAATAAAAGCAAACCTTGGTACGACCCGATTGATAACGGCATTTTGCAAGTCAGTGAATTAATTACTCGTCACCTGTGGGCTCAAATTATTATTGCCTTATTTTTAGGGATTGCTATTGGCCTCTTTTTGTCACCTCATGGTGGGGCTCTAGTAGAGGAGACAACGGCACAGACAATTGCGCAATGGGTCAAGTTACCGGGCAGTATATTTTTATCCTTAATTCAAATGGTTGTCATTCCTTTAGTAATGACATCAATTATGTTGGGGATAGCAACGGCAGGGGATCCTGATTTTCTAAAAAGAATAGCCTTAAGAATTTTCCCTTATTTTTTGACAACTACCTTGATTGCCGTGTCCATTGGCATGACGCTGGCTCTCATACTCGAACCCGGGAGTTATATTGATCAATCCATGCTATCTCAAGTTAGAGAACCGGCCGAACCCGTCGCAGTCATTAATCAAAGCGTGCCAGAAAAAATAGCCAACTTAATACCAAATAACATGACTCAAGCGATCATTGATCAAAGCATGTTACAGCTAGTAATTTATGCAATTATTATGGGTGTTGCCTTAATTACGTTGCCGGTAAAGAAATCAAAGTTAATTTTACAGGTATTGGATAGTATTCAAACGATTGCGATGAAGGTTGTCAGTTGGGCGATGTTATTAGCCCCTTATGCGGTATTTGGTTTGTTGTGTGATATCACTATCCGAGTCGGTATCGATGCAATCTTAGGCATGTCTATGTATGTTTTTACCGTAATACTAGGTTTGGTACTTTTATTATGTGTATATCTACTTATTATCAAGCTATTGGCGCATAAGTCGGTAGCAAATTTTCTATCGTCGATTCGCTCGGTACAATTGTTGGCGTTTTCAACTTCAAGCTCAGCGGCCGTCATGCCACTGTCGTTAAAAACAGCGGAAGAAGATTTACAGGTTAAGCCAGCGGTGAGTCAATTTGTAATCCCTTTAGGTGCAACCATTAACATGGATGGCACTGCCTTATATCAAACCATTGCTGCCGTATTTTTAATTCAAGCCTTTGGTATTGAAATTGGAACCAGCGGTCTATTGCTCTTAATGCTGACGACAATTGGTGCATCAATTGGCGCTCCAAGTACTCCGGGAGTGGGGATTGTGGTATTGGCGACTATTTTATCTGGAATAGGAGTACCAGCGGCCGGTATTGGTTTGATATTGGGCGTTGATAGAATATTAGATATGTGTAGAACGACCATTAATGTGACGGGTGATTTAACGGCCTGCAGTATTATGAATAAATGGTTACCGAATAATTTAGAGAATAAATCAGTAGATTATTGGAAAAGTTAATCGTCACTATTTTTATGCATTAATCTAAAAAGCTTGCACTAATAATATGCATTTCATATTTAAACTTTGAATTTGTTGCATTTTTAAAGTGCAAGGCTTGCGTCATAAAGTCTTTTAGCTGCGAATGATATCGGCTAAATCATAGTGGTTTCTTACCCTCGATAAAAATATATTCCTTTGGCATAGCTATTGCTCTAACAGATTTATTAATTTAAATCCCACTAAAGAGAGAGAAGACTATGTCCTATCTAGCCCCGGCTGAGTTTGCTACCAAGATGGTAGATGCAGGTGAAGCCAAAGTATTTATGTCCACTCGCGATACCTTAATTCGTGCCTTTATGGCAGGTGCTATTTTGGCGTTAGCCGCCGTTTTTGCAATTACTATCGCCGTTAAAACCGGCATGTTTTTATTAGGTGCAATATTATTTCCTGTTGGTTTTTGTATGTTATACCTGATGGGGTTTGATTTATTAACCGGGGTCTTTGTTTTAGCTCCGCTTGCTTGGCTGGATAAACGACCGGGGGTAACTATTTCTGGGGTATTAAGAAACTGGGGTTTAGTCTTTTTAGGAAATTTCGCTGGAGCCTTAACTGTTGCTTTCTTAATGGCGTGGATTTTCACTTACGGTTTTAATGTTGAACCCGGTGCTATCGGCGAAAAAGTTGCCACCATTGGTGAAGCACGTACTTTAGGTTATGCCGCTCATGGAACTGACGGTTGGTTAACAATTTTTATCCGCGGTATGTTGTGTAATTGGATGGTATCGTTAGGGGTTGTTGGCGCGATGATTTCTACTTCGGTTAGCGGTAAAGTTATTGCGATGTGGATGCCAATCTTCTTATTCTTCTTTATGGGTTTCGAACACTCAGTCGTTAACATGTTCCTTTTCCCATTCAGCCTAATCATGGGTGGTGAGTTCTCTTTCATGGACTACATCGTTTGGAATGAACTACCAACGGCTCTAGGTAACCTAGTTGGTGGCTTGGCATTTACGGGCTTAACTATTTATACAACGCACGTTAAAACGGGTGCTAGCCGTACGACTGAAAAGCGTACTGCAGATCAGGCTTTAATTGAGAAACGCTCAGAAGCGCTAACGAGTTAAGCAAGTAAGAAGGAAAGAAATAATGATGTCAGAGTTGAAGGTATCCATCGGTCAGTATACGGATAAAGGCCGTAAACAAAGCAACCAAGACTTTATTGGTCGCCGACTTCCTCAGGCATCATTATTAAATATAAAAGGCATTGCATTAGCCATCGCGGATGGTATTAGTTCAAGTCAAGAAAGCCACATTGCGAGTGAAGTGGCGGTAAAAAACTTTTTACAAGATTATTATTGTACCTCAGAAGCATGGAGTACAAAGACCGCAATGGAGCGGGTATTAAAACCCATCAACTCTTGGTTATATTCACAATCCCAATCTGGCCTTGGGCGCTACGATAAAGACAAGGGCCATGTTTGTACCTTTAGCAGCCTAGTCATTAAAAACCATCATGGGCATATTTTTCATCTAGGTGACTCTCGTATTTATCATTTAACCACGACGGGTCTCGAACAGGTGACTCATGATCATAGAGTCATGGGGAGCGAAGGTGCTAGCTATCTCAGCCGTGCTTTAGGTGTAAGGCAAGACTGTGAATTTGACTATCACAAACTCGATATCGCCTTGGGTGATTATTTTATATTATGCAGCGATGGCATTTACGAGTTTGTATCTGCAAAAGCATTAATCACGATTATTAAGGTCAATGAAGATCAGCTTGAGAAGGCGGCAGAACTCATTGCTGCATTAGCGTTAGAAAATGGCAGTGATGATAACTTAAGTATTCAGCTGGTTAAGATAGAAACATTGCCTGATCTTATACAGCCGCAATTACAAGAGACAAAAAAATTAAACTTTCCGCCACAATTAGAAGCGCGGATGGAATTTGAAGGTTACAAAATATTAACCCGTCTTCACCACTCTAGTCGTAGTCTAGTTTACTTAGCTTTGGATATGAAGCTGGACAAAAAAGTGGTTATCAAATTGCCCGGGGTTGATATAACGAATGGCAGTCCTGCAGGGTCTGAGCTATCACAGGGTGAAAGCTTACTAGAAAGCTTTTTAATGGAAGAGTGGGTCGCTCGTAGAATAAACAGTGCGCATGTAGTAAAGGCCGATCTAGCAGATCGTGAGCGTAATACTATTTATACGGTATTTGAATATGTCGAAGGGCAAACATTAGCCCAGTGGGCTGTAGATAACCCTAGACCGAGCATTGAGCAGGTTAGAAATATAATCGAACAAGTTGCTAAAGCGCTGCATGCGTTTCATAAAATGGACATGCTGCATCAAGACATTCGCCCAGAAAACATAATCATTGATACTCAGGGTATGGTTAAGTTACTGGACTTTGGCTCGGTGAGCATTGCAGGTTTAGAAGAATCAAAAACCGAGAAAGTTCAAAGTTACTTAAAAGGTACGGCGTTATACAGTGCCCCTGAATACTTCTTGGCCGAGCAAGGTAGTATTAGTTCGGAAGTTTATTCCTTAGGTGTATTAACCTATTTTCTTATGACAGGAAAATATCCCTATGGCACTCAGGTGGCAAAAACCAAAACCTTAGCCGCCCAGAGAAAGTTACGCTACCAACCGTTATTAGATGAACAGCGCGCTATTCCTGTTTGGTTTGATGAAGCCATCCGCAAGGCGGTTGAGCCGATTCCGAATCGACGCTATGAAGCGCTATTTGAGTTTATTCATGATTTACGAAAACCCAATCAAAAGTATTTAAATAAAACCAAAGCACCATTAATGGCGCGTAATCCCGTTCTGGTATGGCAAGGAATTTCTTTTATTCTAGCTTGGGTAATTATTTATTTAATATCGAATTCTCAGTTTTAGATTATGTGAATTATAGTATTTCAGTTAATCGTCGTATTTCAATTAATAGCAGGAGCTTAAAATGATATCTAATCGTGATGAAGTCACTCAGTTAATATTGGCCAATAAAGTGGCCAAAGGCATTAAATGGTCTGAAGTCGCCAGTGCGATTGAATTGTCAAAGGAATGGACCACTGCGGCTTGTTTAGGGCAAATGACGTTCGATAAAAAGCAGGCTGAAATCGTTGGTGAAATTTTCTCGTTACCTGATGAGGCGATTGCGTGGCTACAAATAGCTCCTTATAAAGGATCCCTACCAACGGCAGTGCCGACGGATCCTTTAATTTATCGCTGGTACGAAATCGTTAATGTTTATGGCTCTACCATAAAAGAACTTATTCACGAAGAGTTTGGCGATGGCATTATGAGCGCCATTGATTTCTCGATGGATATTCAGCGCCAGCAAGATGATAAAGGCGATAGGGTTAACGTCGTTTTATCCGGTAAATTTTTACCTTATAAAACCTATTAATTTAAGCTCTTATCTTGGCGTAATCTTTCCGCCATCAAATCAATAAAACACCTCACCTTACTGGAGGCCATTCGGCCTTCACGGTGAATAATGTGCACGGGCATAGCCGGTAGCTCGTATTGTTCTAATAGAATTTTTAATTCTCCAGAGGCGAGCTCATCGGCAATTTGATAAGAAATTACTCGCGCAATTCCCAAACCTTGTTTTGCCGCATTGATTGCCCCTTGGTTACTGGTCACCGTTAACCTAGGTTTAATGCGTAGACTGAATTTATCTTTCTTATGCGGGATATCAGGTCTTGGGGAAAACTGCCAGTCATGGGCCATACTGCCTGTGCTGGTAGCAATCAAGGTATGGCTAGTTAAATCATTGGGGGTTTGTGGAATTCCAGTCTTCGTTAAGTATTCCGGTGAGGCCACGAGCATTAAGCGCACCTGGCCCACGGTTTTTGCCATCATGTTTGAGTCGGGTAACTGACCAATTCGAATGCCGAGGTCAAAGCCTTCTTCTAATAGGTTAACTACGCGGTCGAGGAAAATAGCGTCTACTTGGGTATCTGGATAGCGTTTTAAATAATCGACTATGCCCGGCATGACAAATTTTTGGCCGAACAGTACCGGGGCTGTAATGGATAGATGTCCCTTAGGTTCGGCATTAATACCAATCGCAGCTTCATTCGCTTGCTCGACGGCACTGACTATCTTGCGGCAGTCATCTAGATAGCGCGCTCCCGCTTCCGTTACCCGTACATGGCGTGTGGTGCGGGTGAGCAACTTGATAGCGAGTTTGTCTTCTAAGGCGGCTATCGCTCGAGTGACAGCAGGAGGAGACATAGTCAGTCGCCTCGCTGCTGCTGCAAAGCCTTGTTCTTCAGCAACGGCGATATAAACAGTCATCAGATGCAGTTGATCCATGGGCTCGGCTCTTTTGGTTAATTGTCTTGTCTTACTTCATTTATTCCACTTAGTGGAATAATCAATTATGTATTATGACTATTCTTCAATCAAGTGAGGTTTGTCACACTAGCGTCAGTGGTTGAGCACTGGCTGATCACGAGGTGAGAGCAGTGCTTAGCTCGAATTGATTAATGGCTGTGAACAAATCGAACACAGACACACTTGAACGAATAGGAAAAAAATTATGAGCCGTATTAACTTAGTAACCGAAACTGCTGCCAATGCTGAACAAACAGAATTGTATGGTGCTATTCACGATCAACTTGGCATGGTGCCAAACTTCTTAAAAATATTTGCCAACTCCCCAGCGGCGTTACGTGCTTTTTTAGGTTTACATAGTATTGCCGGTGAAGGCAGCCTAGATGCGCAAACTCGTGAACGAATTGCTCTAGGGTTAGCCGAGCAAAATGCCTGTGAGTATTGCGTATCGGCTCATACCGCCATTGGTCGTAAAGCCGGGCTTTCGAGTGCAGAAATTGAAGCCAATCGTGCGGGTAGCAGTCAAGATGCAAAAGCGGCGATCGCAGTTAAATTTGCCCGTTCATTGGCAGAGCATAATGGCGCAGTGACCACCGCCGATTTAATCGAAGTGCGTAATGCCGGCTATGACGATGCGGATATCGTAGAAATTATTACTCATGTGGGGATGAATGTTTTAACCAATATCTTAGGTAAAGCGAGTCGAGTAGAAATTGACTTCCCTAAAGTTGAGCTGCAAAGCGCTTAACCCTTTTTACCTTGGCTTTAAATAAAATTAACAGGAGTCCTCATCATGGCCCATCAATACGCTCAGTTAGCTTTTACCGAAACCGTGCGCCAAGTCCAGCAGGAACGTAATAGCCGACATGGCTATGCCAGTATGGATCAAGGTGAGGATTACAATTATTTATTAAGCCAAAATGAAGCGGATTTTATTCAAGATCGCGACAGTTTTTATATGGCCAGTGTCGGTGAAACCGGCTGGCCTTATGTTCAGCACAGAGGTGGGCCAAAAGGCTTTATGCATGTGCTGGACGAATCGACCTTAGGGTTCGCCGACTTTAGCGGTAATAGACAATATGTGAGTACGGGAAATTTTCGTACTAATAACCGTATCTCGTTATTTTTTATGGACTACCCTAATCGCCGGCGTTTAAAAATGATGGGGCGCATAGAGCTGGTTGATGATGCTAACTGGGAGCTCATGGCTAAGTTAGAACAGGCCGTTGCGGAAGGAAATTATCAAGGCGCAGTCGAGCGCGCTTTTATTATTCATATCGAAGCCTTTGATTGGAATTGCCCACAGCACATTACTCCACGCTTTAGCGAGGATGAAGTTGAAGCTGCAATATCGCCCTTGGTTGCAGAGAATAAAAAATTAACGCAGCAATTAGCGAATGCCGTAAAAAATACGGCAGAAACTATGCCCGAAACGACGGTAGAAAAAGAGACCAAAAACGAATTAGTCAGCAGTCCTCAAGCTGCCTGGGGGGAGGGTGAATTACCTCTAGTGGTTACGGGAATAAGACAGCTTACTCCTAGAATCCGCGCGTATGAGTTTCGTCACCGCGATGGTATTGAGCTTCCCGAAGTCAAAGCGGGTGCGCACCTTAAAATTCCATTGCCGGAATTAATGGCTGATAGTGAGCGCCACTATTCTATTTGTTCCAACCCTAAGCGGCGGGATATTTATGAAATCGCGGTGCTGATAGAAGAACAGGGGCAAGGGGGATCCTTAGCCATTCATCAGTGCCTGCAATTGGGTCAAGAAATTCATTGTGCACTACCCGTGAACCATTTTTCATTGCATAACGATGATCGCCCCGCGGTATTAATTGCCGGTGGTATCGGTATTACCCCCATTAAGGCGATGGCACAAAGCCTGCAGTGTAGAGGCAATCGATTGAGCCTGCATTATGCGGGTCGTAGTTATACTGAGATGGCATTTCAAGATCGATTACAGTATGCCTTTAAAGAGAATATTTGGTTTTATTCGGCGGAATTAAACCAGCGCTTAAATATTGAAAGCATAATGAGTGAAGCGCAGCAAGATACTGTATTTTATGTTTGTGGGCCCAGCGGCTTAATCGATGCGGTGATCGCAGCAGGGCAAGCATTGAATATTCCCTCAGAGCGAATTCGTTATGAACGTTTTACTCATACGATCAGTGAAATAGCAAAACCGATTGAGGTGAATTTTGCTAAATCGAATAAGGTGGTTCAAGTAGCAAAAGATCAGACGATTTTAGACGCGGCCTTGCAGGAAGGAATAAATATCCCCTTCAGTTGTAAAAGTGGAGACTGCAAAAGTTGTGCGATTACCGTATTAGAGGGAGAAGCTCAGCACTTGGATCATAGCTTGAGCCCTCATGAACGGATTGATAAAAAATTAATGTGCCCCTGCGTATCGCGCAGCATAGGTGACAGTCTTGTATTGGATGTTTAACAACTAAAATTAACCCTTAGGAAGTATTATGTTGGATTTTAATATTAAAATAGAAGATAGCCGCAAACCCCTGCCAAATTTCACTAAAGAAACGGCGATAGAAAAAATACGCTTAGCGGAGGATGCTTGGAATAACCAAGCCCCTGAAAAAATCGCCACGGCTTATAGTCTTGATAGTATTTGGCGCAACCGTGATAGTTTTATTAACGGTCGTGAAGAAATAGTCGACTTCTTAACCGCAAAGTGGGGCAAAGAAAAGCAGTACCGGTTAATTAAGGAACTGTGGGCCTATGACGAAAATCGTATTGCGGTACGTTATGTTTACGAATATCAGAATGACGATGGACAATGGTTTCGCGCCCACGGTAATGAAAACTGGCAGTTTAATCAAAAGGGACTAATGACCGAGCGTCATGCCAGTATTAATGATGTAGCGATTGATGAAAATGAACGTAAATTTTATTGGCCTTTGGGGCGACGTCCAGATGATCATCCAGGTTTAACTGAGCTAGGATTGTAATTAATCTGCCAAGCAATCGTTAACGTACAATCGCTACAGATTTTATCTGTGCCCAAATCGACATGCCAACTTTGAGTTGCAAATGGTGTGTCGATTTTTTTGTAAGCTTAGCGACCAGATAATCTTTGCCCATGGTTAAGCGGATTAATGCCATGGCGTTATCAGCATCGCTTTTAATCTCAGCGACCTTCACTTCGATGCGGTTAACAATGCTCATATCGTCATGGTTGTTGAGCGCTAAGCTGACGTCTTTAGCTAGAATTCGAATACGGACTTCTTGTTCTAAGATCTCTCCACTATCGGGTAGCCAGATTTCTCCTTGGGCAAAAGCAATACGCATCAGCTGCCATTGCTCATCTTTCTCTTTTACCTTGCCGTGTAAAATAACGCCGCTTTCTTGCTCTAGCCTTTGGGGTAAGTCAATGCGAGAAAAAACTTCAGTGAGCTCGCCTTCGGCAATGATCTTACCTTGGTCGAGGACTAAAATATGATCCGCTAAACGCGCGACCTCATCCATTGAATGGCTGACATAGAGGATTGGAATATCAAAGCTTTCGTGTAAACGTTCTAAGTAAGGCAGTATTTCTTGTTTGCGCTCATGATCTAGCGCAGCCAACGGCTCATCCATTAATAATAACCGCGGCTGAATTAATAATGCGCGAGCAATGGCGATACGCTGTCGTTCACCGCCGGATAACTGATTAGGGTAGCGAGTTAAAATATCTTCAACCCCCATGACTTCAATGACGCGATTATAAAACTCAGGGCTTACAAAGTTATCGGCCCGTTTAGTTGCATACGCTAAATTCTTCTGCGCACTTAAGTGAGGAAATAAGCTCGCCTCTTGAAATACATAACCAATCGGGCGTTTATGAGTCGCTAAAAAAAGACTGTCATCTTGCCAGCACTCACCATTGATGAATAACTTGCCTTGATCCGCTTTTTCTAAGCCCGCGATGCAGCGTAATAAACTGGTTTTACCAGAGCCTGAGTGGCCAAAAATAGCAGTAATACCTGTGGCAGGAATCGAGCTATCTACATCAAGATAAGCACGTTTGTTTTTATCAATAAGTTTAAAGTTTATGTGTATGTTGTTATCAGTAGCAGAAGGCATTATTTCATTACCCCGATACTGGCGCTGGAGTTTTTACGCTGTGACCAATAAAGCGCTAATAAAACAATAAACGAAAAAATAACCAGCAGAGCGGATAAACTATGAGCTTGGGCGTATTCTAGCGATTCAACATGGTCATAAACCTGCACCGAAACGACACGGGTTTCATCGGGAATATTACCCCCAATCATTAAGATTACGCCAAACTCTCCCACAGTATGGGCGAAGCCTAAAATACTGGCGGTAATGAAACCGGGTTTGGCTAGGGGTAATACAATAGTAAAAAAACGATCGATTGGCCCAGCTCTTAACGTCGCAGCGACTTCAAGAGGACGCTGGCCTATGGCTTCCATGGCATTTTGCAAAGGTTGAATCACAAAGGGCATTGAATAAATAATTGATGCAACAACCAGCCCCCAAAAAGTAAAAGGCAGAGTTCCTAGGCCAATACTTTGAGTAAATTCTCCGATGGCGCCATTAGGTCCCATGGCGATTAATAAATAAAACCCGAGTACGGTAGGCGGCAAAACCAAAGGCAAAGCAACGATGGCGGCGATAGGGCCTTTTAACCAAGACCGCGTTCTGGCTAACCACCAGGCGATAGGGGTTCCTATGATCAAAAGCAAGATAGTAACGGTGGATGCTAACTTTAACGTTAACCAGATTGCACTGATGTCTGCTTCGGATAGCATCATTTTTTGAGGCCCGTCCTATCTGCACTAGACGCTTCATTGATACCATAACCGTAAGCATTAATTATAGCTTGGCCCTGCTGATTACGAATAAAGCGGATAAACGCTTTTGCTGCATTTTTATTTCTATTTGATTTTAACATGACCGCATCTTGCTTTATGGATTGATAAAGTGAGTTCGGTACTGGCCAGTATGTTGATTTATTAATGACTTGAGACAGGGCGACAAACCCAAGGTCGGCATTACCTGTGCCGACAAACTGATAAGCTTGTGCAATGTTCTCTCCTTTAATCCATTTCTTTCGTGTTGCTTCTACTAAGTTTAGCTTTTCTAATACCTCCATCGCCGCATTACCATAAGGAGCGAGCTTTGGATTGGCAAAGGATAGCTTGTTGAACTTACCTGCTTGTAGGTATTTCAATTCCTGCTGTTTAAATTCGGCATTACTTGACCATAGCGCGAGAGCACCTAGCGCATAAGTAAAAGGAGGGCTACTGGTTAAACTTTCATCATAGAGCGCTAACGGTTTAGCCTGATCAGCGGAGAAAAAGATCTGGAACGGTGCGCCATGTTTTATTTGAGCGAATATCTTGCCAGAAGAGCCATAAGAGGCTTTTACTTTATGTGATGAAGACTGTTCGAATGCAGTAATCAGTTCTTTCATTGTGTGGGTGAAATTAGAGGCTACGGCGATATGAACGATATCAGCATGCACAGAAAGTGTATTAATACTGGCTACAAATAGCAGTGATCGCAATATTAACTTCATACCTCGCTCCTTATGCCGAGTCTTAATTATTTCTCTTTACCTACTTCTGAAAATGCATCTGATTTCTCAATAGCCGTATTCTGACGATCTAATACTCCAACATCCAATACTGGTGAGGCATCAATATGTTGTGCGTCCATCATTTGTGCAATGCGCTGAAGTGATGAAATAATCATGGTTTGCTCCCACTCTTGTAGGTCACCAAACTGACGAGTGAATTGATCTTGTAGCGGAGTCGGCGCTTCTTTTAGGGTTTCTGTACCTTCTTCGGTCAGAAAAGCGTGCACCTTACGCTTATCTTCTTTTGAGCGTTCTCGGTATACCAATTCTTTTTTTTCTAATCGGTCCAAAATACTGGTCACAGTAGCCTGACTCAAGCTTATCTCATTTGCTAAGCCGCCAATCGTTGCGTCACCTTTATCTCGAATCGTTTGTAGTAGCAGGATTTGAGGGGCTGTTAATCCCGTTGTTTTAGCTAAATGTTTAGAGTGAAGATCGGTTGCTCTAATCACCCGTCGCAATGCAACTAATACTTCATCGATACTGTTCAAGGCTTGTTCTCTGGTTGGCAAATTAATAAGCCGAGTATATAGAATTGTTTAGTGGGCTAAAAGAATTCAAACAGACTCTGAATGTTGAATTTAGCCCTAATTCATACCTTACGAGGCATTAATGTCAGATAGCTTGCGTCCGATTGATTATAAATTGGGCTGTTGAGTAAATATTATTTAGAGTACAATGTTTCGTCCACTAAATAAATACAGCTGAATTTTAGCCATTATTTAACCAGTTTCATGATATTTACTAGGAAACTAGTGATATTCAACGGATTGAATGAGCGTTCAATTACTTAGTGTACGAATAAAATATTCTGACCAAGGAGAAATTTTGTCTAGTTTAGAAAACATCGTGCTAAGACGCCCCACATTAGAAGATGGTATGGGTGTATACCGATTGGTAGAGAGTTGCCCTCCACTAGATACCAACTCCAGCTATTGCAACCTGTTGCAAAGCAGTCACTTTTCAGCGACATCGGTTGCTGCTGAACTCGAAGAAAATATCGTCGGCTTTATCTCTGGTTACATTATTCCTGATCGCCCAAATACATTGTTTGTCTGGCAAGTAGCGGTTGCTGAAATTGCCCGCGGCGTAGGCTTGGCTTCGCGTATGTTGACTGAAATTTTATCCCGCCCAGAATGTGCGGCTGTCGAATATTTAGAAACCACTATTACACAGGACAATAAAGCATCCTGGGCTTTATTTGAGGGCTTAGCGAAAAAGCTCTCTGTTGATCTTCAAAGGTCAGACTGGATGGATAAAGAAACCCATTTCTCTGGTTTGCATGACTCTGAAACGCTTGTGCGTATCGGTCCCTTTTCCCGCATAACTAAATAAGAGCAAAACAATACAATGAAAATTTTTGATGAAATAGAATCTGAAGTACAAAGTTATGCTCGAGCATTCCCTCGTATCTTTAATCGCTCTAAAGGCGAATTCATGTGGGATGAAGATGGCAACCAGTACTTAGACTTTCTAGCAGGTGCAGGTACATTAAACTACGGCCACAATAACCCAATCTTCAAAGACATATTATTAGATTACATCCAAAACGATGGCATCACCCACGGCTTAGATCTACATACTAAAGCCAAGGGTGAGTTTTTAGAGGTCTTTAATGAGAAGATCTTAAAGCCTCGTAACATGGAATATATGGTTCAGTTTACAGGGCCAACGGGCACTAACGCGGTAGAAGCCGCGATGAAAGTTGCGCGTAACGTAACAGGCCAGCAAAACATTGTAACTTTTACCAATGGTTTCCACGGCGTAAGTCTGGGCGCTTTGGCAGCGACTGGTAACTCTCATCACCGTGATGCGGCGGGTGTGAGCTTAACGGGTACACACCGTATGCCTTACGATGGTTACCTTGGGGATAACATCGATACCACGGAATACCTAGACAAAGTATTGTCTGATTCGAGTAGTGGTATCAACTCACCTGCGGCTGTCATTGTTGAGACGGTTCAGGGCGAGGGTGGTATTAACGTCGCAAGTATTGAATGGTTGCAGAATCTGCAAGCGGTTTGCCGCAAGCATAAGATTCTTTTGATTATTGATGATATTCAGGCAGGTTGTGGCCGTACTGGCGATTACTTCAGCTTTGAAGAAGCGGGTATTGAGCCAGACATTATTACACTGTCAAAGTCATTGGGCGGTTATGGTTTACCTTTCGCTCTTTGTCTAATGAAACCTGAGCTAGATCAATGGAAGCCGGGCGAGCATAACGGTACGTTCCGCGGTAATAACTTAGCGTTCGTAACGGCTAAAGCAGCTATCGAAACGTACTGGTCTGATAACAAGTTCAGTGATGAAATTAAGCGCAAGGGCCAATATACATCCGAGCGTCTTGAAAGCATTGTGGCTAAATACGGTGATGGCAATTTCAATACCAAGGGTCGTGGCATGTTCCAGGGTATTAACTGTGTTAATGGTGATATCGCGGGGAAAATTACCCGTGCAGCCTTTAAAAAGGGCCTTATCATTGAAACCAGTGGTGCCGACGATCAGATCGTTAAGTTCTTCTGTCCGCTAGTGATTACGGATGACAGCCTGAAAAAAGGTATTGATATCGTCGAAGAAGCTGTACGTGAAGTGTGTGCAAAAGAAGACGAAATTCCTGAAGAAAAGATATACTTCGAAACTGAATAATATAAAGAACATGTTAAAGGCCGCATTATGATTGTAAGAACATTAGCTGAAGCGAATCAGTCTAATCGTAGAGTTGTTTCTCCAGACGGTAATTGGGAAAGTACGCGTCTGTTGTTAAAAGATGATCAGATGGGTTTTTCTTTTCATATCACGACAATCTACAAAGGAGCAGATTTTCAGATGCATTATCAAAATCATCTAGAATCTGTTTATTGTATGTCGGGCAGAGGCGAAGTAGAAACGCTGGCTGATGGCAAAAAATATCCTATTGAGCCGGGTACGGTTTATATTTTGGATAAGCACGACAAGCATGTATTGCGTGCATTTGAAGAAATGAGCATGGCCTGTGTTTTCAATCCACCGGTAACGGGTAAAGAAGTTCATAATGCCGAAGGTGCTTATGAATTGCTTGATGAGGCGGAAGCTTAGTATTTCAAAAGGACTGTATGCTTAGCAAGGATGCTAGACATAAAAAAGCCCGATGCGGTAAAGACTGCATCGGGCTTTTTTATATGACACTTATTAATTAATACCATTAAATTACTCAGGTCTAGCAGGGGCCTTCAGAGTGCTCTAATAATTTAAATCGGAACCCTCCATAACCAGCTTGAATAATTCTAAATGTATCGACTGAATATTGATGCATATATCCTTTGAGGCAAAGAATCCTATCGGGTGTATTCAGCAGGTGTGCCCAGTTATTCTCTAAGCTGTCACGATCATGATCTTCACTGTAAGGGATGATAAGGCGATCTAAATATTCTGATACATAAACATTGGTCGAAGAGGGGGATACTTTAAAGCCAATGCAATTGCCACTTGCGCAATCATAAGTTACAGCAGTGCCATTAAGGGAGATTGATTCTTGATCAGTAAGAGTTCTTAAATAAGGCCCAAGATAAAATGCGCTAATGAGCAGAATCAAGATGCTAATCAATGTTATAAGTAATAGCCAGATTCTTTTGCTCACGGTGCCCAGCCTTTAATTTTTTGTTTTAATAGCTCATTTGGTAAATAGCCTTTTTCCTTGGTTGTTAATACAAGGTCGCCATTATTATATATTTTCCTTTCTCCATGTCTGTAATCTTGCTGTAACAAGGTTGTTGCGGATCCATTAATAAGAGGGTTGCCTCTAGTGGTGTGTCCAATAACAATAGCACTTTTCTTACCTGCGGAGTCGAGTTCGTCCGACATTTGTTGAACGATATTATCAACAAGTGTAGGGAACAGTTTCTTGCCATTTGGCGATCTGAACCAATCGCTGGCGGTCAGGCAGCCGTGAAGCTGTATTCGAGCATTATCTTTAAAGCGGCTCCAGGGGATATCTGAGACTGATTGCGCTTGATGAGTGAAAGTAAAATCTCCGTCATCATCGCTATAGTATGATTCAATTGCTTTTTTACCTATCCAGCTGGAATAAAAGCCACACGCCTCATAAGATTTCAGTGAAAAATTCAATGAAAGAGGGCTTCCATGGGATAAAATATCGAGAGAAGCAATGCTTGAATTAGATTGCGAGTGAAGGAAAGTAACAATCTCTCTGGCAGTAGTGATCTTTTTTAATATGATAGAGTCGTTAAATTTCTGGTAGTTTGCTTTGATATTAAGCGCCGCAAATTTAAAAGCACTATTGTCATTAATACCGACTCTTCGTGAAGAGCCATCTTTGTTTTTTTCGCGGGTTCCGCCGTAATAAATAATTCTAACAGCCATCATCAATTCCTTTTGATTTGCATGCCTTCCTGTGTAATTAGAACCAAAGTAAGGTCTAAAATCAAAGCTGAGCTTATGTTAGCTCATTAACTTAATAAAAAAGGATGGCATAGTTCCTTACTTAGCTTTTCATTTCAGGGAGAAGGCTGCATAAAAATGAAGAGAATTTGGTATTTAGTAAATAGAAAGCGTGCCAATAAGTGGCTATAAACTACTGGCACGAGCTGCTGAAATCCTGGCAGAGCGCTACCAGCGTGGTCAAAAATTCACATCCCCAAAACTTAGTGAAAATTTCTTTCTGGATAAACTTTCTCATCGTGAGCAAGAGGTGTTCTGTGTACTGTTTTTAGACAGTCAGCACCGCCTTATCGAGTTCAAAGAAATGTTCACTGGCACTATTGATGGTGCAGCAGTTTATCCGCGAGAAGTCGTTAAAGAAGCGCTCAGGTTGAATGCCGCAGCCGTTGTATTTGGTCATAACCACCCATCAGGCATACCCGAACCATCCCTAGCTGACCGCAAGATTACAGATCGATTAATCGAAGCGTTAAAGCTGGTGGATATTCGTGTGCTTGATCATCTAGTGATAGGTAATCAATCAACCATCTCATTCGCAGATCGCGGATACCTTTGAGGAAAAACTATGAATATGAACCTAGTAATTAAGCTTGGATTAGTAATTGTCGTTATTGTTCTTGGATTTATTGCAGAGCAAGAGCACCAACCGAGTAAGGATGGGGATACCTAAAGAACCCGTTAATCATACTTAAACCACCCAGCCACTATAGAAGCGGCATGAATGAGTTGTCTTCGTTGTTTGTTCAGCAAGAACATTAATTCAAGCCGTTCTCTTGGTGGTGATTTTCACAGCAATGCATGAACACTTCAATCTAGAGCATTAGCAAAATAGGACGTAAATTATGGCGATTATTGGATATGCGAGAGTAAGTACCGCAGGCCAAAGTTTGGATGTACAGCTTTCGGAGTTGTCGTCTTGTAGTAAAGTTTTTCAAGAAAAAGAGTCAGGAGCAAAAGCAACGAGGGAGCAGTTAGCGCTCATGCTGGAATTCGTGCGAGATGGCGATACTGTTATGGTAACGAAACTCTGCCGTTTGGCTCGTAATACGCGTCATCTACTTGAGATTGTCGAGCTTCTTGACCAAAAGCAAGTTGCACTTAAAGTACTGAATCTTGGGATTGATACCTCAACGTCTACAGGCCGACTAATGCTAACGATGATTGGTGCAGTTGCGGCCTTCGAGCGAAAATTATTATTAGAGCGACAAGCTGAGGGCATTGCAGCTGCAAAGCGTAAAGGGAAATACTTAGGGCGTAAACCAACGGCTATGGCTAAGTCTGAAGAGGTGAAGTCTTTATTGGCAGAAGGGGTCAAGAAGGTCGATATATCCATACAGCTAGGTATCAGTATATCAAGCGTTCATCGGGCTTGTAGGCTTTGACTATCTCAGCGACATGCTCAGTATTATTGAACGTGTTTAGCTGATATATTGATGATTTAGACTCAGATTACACTTACACTCAGGGACGACGATGAAATTATTAGACACAATCAGGAAGCAACTTGATTCTGTTGAAGCGACTAATGCTTCAAAAATTTATACCCCATTTACCTTATTCTGCATCTTTTTCGCTCTTTACTTCAATGCGGATATCCTAGGCTCGATTTTTCTTAGTAATAAATGGGAAATTAAATCGGTAGCTTTGAAATCATTAGCAAATAGAGATTGGATCGAGTGGCTTTTATTCTCTCTCAGGGTTATTAGTTATTCAATCGGATTGATGGTTTTATACGGACTAGCTCAAGCAGGCGCGGCGTTTGTCTGGGGTTCCTCTAATTGGGCTAACTCAAGCATAGCTAAACTTATAGATTCAAATGGCTACATTAAACGGGAGCTGTACAACGATATATCTAACAAGCTACGCGTTCAAATTAAGGATTATGAGACGCTTTACGACAGTATTAAGGATCGTCAAAGTTGGAGTCCAAGTGTCTGGGTTGAGCAAGATGAGACTATAAAAACACTTAGAGATCAAACGTCTAACTATCTGAATAAGAATAATGATCTTGAGGCTGATAATTTAATCCTGACTAAGGAGCTTTCTAATTTAAAAGAGGAAAGAACTAAAGAGCTAGAAAAATTGGTGATTTTAGGGTTTCTATCTGGGCAATCAGATGCACAATTTACATTAGTGACTAAGTATATGGATGAAATCTTTAATATCGATTTATCTGATATACGTTCTTCTGAAGAAACAAATAAGCAGTTTGAAGCGTTAGTTGATGTTGTTGATGGTCAAAGATCTTGGCAGAAAATGCTTGGAGTCGATTTGGGTGGTAATACTTCGATTGAGCTGGTTGAACTTGATTATTTAATGGGGGCTTTATGCACTCTATTACAGCTCTTGAAAATAATTGATGTGCAGGTTGTGTTAGAAAACAAAGGGCACACTGTTCGGATTACTCATACAAAATTTGGACTTAAATTTATGCAAGACTATCGAGAATATGGGCTAAATTACACTTTGAACAATTTGAATGAGATGGTGAAGGATTATTAAAGGGGGCATTAGTCTATGGCCTAGTGACAGTATTAAAAAACACTTGTATTGGCTATCAATGGGGTGTTTTTTAGTTTTTGGTAGATCATTATCAAAAAGCTTAGACTCTATTGCCATTCACTGGTGTGCCAATAAATCCAATGTTATTAGTTGTTGATATATTTATTAATAATATAGGTTGAATATATAAGAATTATTGAAATTGCAGTGCGATTAAAATCGACATTGCTGAATATTATTAATTTAAAAGACTAAGTGAAAACTAATGACAGATGTATTTATTGAAAAAATAAAAAAGAACAAAATTAAAACTCCAGTTTCTATGGGGTTTAAAATTGATAAGTGGAGAAGTGAGTGGCATTCCTCTGCTACTTCTAGTAATAGGTGTGAAGAAGTATACCGAGCAGGAGAGATTATTCATGAAATACTCCAAGGTGTTAGAAAGGAATTAGGTGAACTGTATTCAAAGAGGCCAGAGATTAGTGATGAACGATTATTGGTCATGTATATTGCGCTTTCAAATCGTGATAGAGCAATTATGAGTGACTCAGTATTAATAGATAGAGAAGAAATACATCATGTATTGAGTGCAACGACGTCTTTAACTATGTCAGGAAATGAAGTTAGTTTAGATGAGTTAGCTAATGGATGTGTAGATGGCATACAAAAGGCTATTGCGAATTGTAAGAAAAGGCTGAACTCGGACAAAAAAGGATCAAATGAAAAAGGATCAAATGATGGAGTTCGATTAATAGATTTTGTCATGAAAGAGTCTGCTTTATCTCAGATTTACGATTTTTGCGAAGGCTATTGGCAAGCAATAATATGGAATGAATACAGGTTTAATGAAGTTGATAAGGATCTTAGGTTGTATTCTATCACTCAAAGAGATACTGATTTGGAATTTGGCTATATGATAAGCCAGAATAGAAAGTTGAGGCAGTCAGCTCAAACATTTCACACTAAAGAATCAGAAGGTTATAAAGCGATATTTGAAAATGATCGTTGTTTATATATAAAGAAATCTGGAAGAAGTAAACAGTTTCTTTCTAAGAAAGTATCTGATTCAAATGATAAAGTTAAATTTATTAATTTTGATTTCCGCCTGAAAACGCTCAATCTTTATAAGCACTTTCCAGAGGAATTTATCCATGATAATTGTGATGCTGGCTTCAATATTAAGGAGGCTTTAGATGTTTTTAGGTGTTTGAATATTTTATCATCTTCCTGTATGGATATGTATCCAATTAAGGATGACTTTAAAAATCTAAATAAATTGGCTGAGTTCTGTCCTAAATTTAATAAAGTTCAGATAACTACTGGCTTGGCTAAAGCTACAGGGTATAGCTATGGAAAAGTAGTTGCAATATTAAAGTTTCTAGAATTTGACGGTTCTAAGAGCAAAGATTTATGGTGTTACCCTATTGTTTCAATAGGTGGGGAGTATGCACTTATGACAAGTTCATTAATAACGCCTGTGTTAATAAGAGTTGTTGAGCACTGGCTGGTTGAATTGAAAATTGATCTTCAGAGTAAGGGAAAGACATATGAAGATCGTGTTTTGGATAGTATTAATCGTGCTGTCTCAAAAAATGAACTAATTACTGATTATGATAACGGTGTTTCTAAACGTCTTAAATTAGAAACCGGAGAAGAAGAAATAGATCTATTAATTCGAATCGGTAATGTGATTGTGTTGGGAGAAGCAAAGTCAATAGTAACAACGGATTCGCCTATCTCACAATATAGGACAATTGGTACTCTTAAAAAAGCAGCAGAGCAAGTTAGTAGAAAGAAAAAGTTTGTTGAAGAAAATATACATGAAATATTTAATAGGCTAAATTGGACGTTTGATGAGGATGCAAATTATAAAATTGAAGGCTGTATCATTAATAGTAGTCAAGTATATGTAGGAGTTAATGTTGAAGGCATACCAGTGTGTGACAACGAAATATTAGTGAAGTACTTTACTGATAATATTGTTCCCTTAATGAGTGTATCTGACGAGCATAGTGACGGAGCAAAGCATATTGCTTGGTATTCTTTGTATGAAAACTTTAATGAACTTCAAGAAAATATAGGAAAGTATCTTATATCTCCCCCTCAGTTGAGCGAATCCTCTACTGATTTCCAATACAAAGACTCTTTCATCCCTAGTATCACTGAGAGCTCACCCCATCTATTTTATAGAAGGTTTATTCCTTTGAATGTATCTATGTCTGATAAGTTGAAGAAAAAGACAAATTTTAAACTAAATGTTGTAGATGATATTGATAGTATTTTAGAAAAAGTAGGTGTCATTATTTAGTAAAAATTAGAAGTGGTAACGGCTAAGGCAGCTATAGATGATCTTGAATCAGTAATCCTAGTAATGGTTTAGATGTGCATTATCACTATAGCGATCTAGTTTTTAATAAAATATGAAGTAATTAAGTTAAGAGTAGAATATGAAAGGCCAGTGGTACGGAGATTATAGTAGTGATGTAAATGGTAAAATGTTGGTTAATATTGATGAGTTAGACGATCATTATGAAGGCGTAATCTATATTTATCCTAATACAAAAAATTTACCACCTTCAGTTGCATACTTCTCGACAGAAGATAAGGACGTTGAACATGATGTGGTAGCATTCATCAATGCAATTGATCCATCAACAGGATATCAATGCAAATGGGAGGATATAAAAAGCAAATATGCGGACAATATAGTTCATTCTAAAGAAGCGAATGTTTCTATTAGTATTCAAAATGGAAATTTAGAAATTGATGCGGCTACTGATATAGGTTTAGAGTTGTCTTCGAGTCTAGAAAAGCCATCTCATAATGGAAAGTCGGTAATAGTTCCTGAAAATATGTCATGGACTGAATTTAAACAACATCTAGCTGGTCTATCCACTTCGAGGTTCTTATTTAGAGGCCAAAAAAAAGACTGGAGACTAGTAACGTCATTTCATAGGAATGAACGGTATAGAATAAGTGAATTTATACATAAAGATGTCAAAGAATTACATAGGAAATTAAGTGCCATAACATCACATTTTTTTGATTTAAGTACACCTGATCAGAATGGTGCATTTTTTAATCTGTTACAGCATCATGGTTACCCTACTCCACTGCTTGATTGGTCATATTCTCCATATGTCTCAGCATTCTTTGCATTTAGGGACGTACAAAAGAGTTACTCAGGTGATGAAAAAGTTCGAATTTATATTTTTGATAACCAATCTTGGCAAGATCGTTATCCTCAGATACAAAATATTGATCCTCCGTATCGTCATTTATCGGTAATGGAATTTATCTCTATTGACAATCCTAGAGTAATACCCCAGCAGGGAATTACTACGGTTTCTAATATTGATGATATTGAAGGGTATATTCTTGAGCGCGAAAAATCAGACAGCTGCACTTATTTACGCGCAATAGACATACCAGCCTCTGAAAGAAATCAAGCTATGGATGATTTAAAGTTCATGGGCATTACCGCAGGATCAATGTTTCCTAGCATCGATGGTATTTGTGAAGAGCAAAAAGAGAGAAACTTTTCAAAATAACTGAAGAAAATATTTATTGGCTGGTTGTAGGGAATTTATTTAAGCATGGGTCGTAATAATCATACTATATTTATCCACTTGTGGGCTTTATCAAAATTTATTTCCGAATAATCAAGCTTGTTTATTATCTGGTGGCGCATCTCAATATCTTTAGGTTTTGCGTATCTGTTAACCGTTTCACTCCCGCTGGGTGTATGCCCTACGATATGAGCTATGTGGTGAGGCTGAATGTCCATGTGATCTAAGCGTGTAATGAATGTATGTCTAAAAGAATGAAACACAGGGGATTGGCCCCTGCTCTTGATATCACAGTTCTTCTTGTTCAAATACGTGCGGCAAAACCAGCGTGAGAATGACTGGCCGTAGCCTTCCCGCTTAAGTTGGAGATCTGAAAAGAGCCTTTGATGTTTTAGGCCATAAATATAATCAATAAATCCCATGGCTATAAGTTGTTGGTGAATAGGTACGATACGAGCATGGTGAGATCGTTTCAAAGATTGATCATCATGCTTCTCGTTGATATCGATTACCCAAATTCCCGAATCCTCGAATTGATAGATGTCCGCTCTATAAAGCTGGCAGAGCTCTGTTTGCCGTGCTCCTGTGAATAAGGCTAATAGCGGCACCCAGTAATGGGAAGGCTGCTTATGAGAGCCTTGCCCATATTGCTCAGAATGAAATAAACGAACGAGTTGCTCTGATGTGAATATTGATCGCTGTTCATTGGCTGGCTTACTGGGTGGTGTCGCTCCCTGTAGTGGATCGCCTAGGCTACTCTGAGAATAATTGTTTGCTGCTAGCCATTGAAGAAACGAAGATATCTTACCTACGTTATTTTTCAGGGTTTCGGTCGATAGCCTTTTCTGTTCTGGAATATCCATCTGCAATATTTGATCGATGGTTAGGCTCTTGTAAATTCCCTTCTTTCGATTGCTTGGTATTCGCAATAGCGCTTTTTTATAGCTAACGATGTGTGCGTGTTGAAGCTCATCACTTTTGATATCGCCAATAATATCAGTTAGTAAAGTTAGCTTAGGTTTAATGTCTCGTAGGTTTTTATCACGATTCTTAATACTCCACTTGTTTTGCCTTTCTTCTAAGTAGGCCTCTATCAGCTGTGATAATGGTGCCGAGTCTAGATGCTTAAGGTTTTTAGTGATGAGGCTAATTTTGTCATTCATTAGCTGCATCTGAGTATTATCTGGTTGTGGTGAGGTTGATGGCTGGTATGTGACCTGTTGCAGAAAAGCAGAGTCTTGTTTCTTTAATTCACTCAGATCCCTTAAGTATTGTTGAATATTAGGGAGGCTTGATGGTGCTAGCTTAAGGGCTCTTAAAGCGTCCAATCCACCAGCAAAGCGCTCAGGATCATTAGGGTATTGGTGGAGTAATTCATCGAATCCCCACTTAATGCCTCTAGATAGACGAATAGCTTCTTCTTGGTTGCGGGTACGTAACGACTTTCTAAAGAACGTCTTATGAGTATGGATATGTTTTGGGATGCGAGCTTGGAATAGGTAGATGCCAAGTCGATTGGTTGTAATATAAGAGGGCAAAAAAATCCCATTGTAACTCACCTTGTAATGCACAAGAGGTCACAATGGGACTTTTAAGGTCTAACTCGTTGAAAACAAAGAGCTTTTCCTAATATGGTGGAGGCGGTGGGAATTGAA